>FWWL01000002.1_pt1:0-205000 | contig 1316653 bp, 1195 predicted proteins | sample 2228331 | NCBI WGS metagenome assembly FWWL01 (sample SAMEA103939775, study PRJEB20133) | metagenome
TGGCCGACATCCAGGCCCTGGGTCGGGAGATCGACCAGATCGTCGAGCAGACCAAGTACAACGGACGCGCCCTGCTGAAGGACTACAACTCTTCCTCGAGCACCCTCCAGTTCCACGTGGGTCCGGACAACTCCGACACCGTGACCTTCTCCATCACCTCCAGCGGCAGCACCACGACCTTCCAGTCCGTGGGTCTGCTCAGCGGGGTGGTCACCGGATCGGGTGCGCTCACCGGATCGTCGTCGGCGGCCAGCTTCTCGGCGGCGCTGGCCTCTATTGACCAGGCGATTTCCACGGTAAGCGCGGCCATCCGGGACCTGGGCGCCTTCCAGACGCGGCTCACGGTTAAGGAAAACATGCTCTCCGCGCAGATCACGAACACGGAGGGGGCTCGCAGCCGGGTCTTTGATGCCGATTTTGCCAAGGAGCAGCTGCGCGTGGCCAAGTTGCAGATCCTGCAGCAGACGGCCACCGTTGCCCTGGCGCAGGCCAACGCCAATCCCCAGGCCGTGCTCTCCCTGTTCCGCTAATAGCAACCTGGAGGGGAGGGCGGAAACCCCTCCCCTCCTTTTCCGGTACAGGACTTGATGTCCGGATCCAGCAAGCAAGGGAAACAGCGCCATGCTCGCCCAGCAGTACGCCCGACAGTACAAACAGCAGGAAATTCTGTCTGCCTCCCCGGAAGAATTAGTCCTTACCCTCTATGACCTCGGGCTACAGGCCTGTGCGCGCCGCGACCGTGACCGGCTGCGCCTCGTACTCCGGGAGCTGATCAACAGCCTGAATTTCGACTACGAGGAGGTGGCCCGTACGTTCTTCGAGCTCTACATGTACTGTCTGCATCAGACGCACAATGGCCATTTCGAGGCCGTACGTGAAGTGCTGGCCGAACTACGCCAGCAGTGGAAAAACCACGTGCTCAAGCGATAGCCATGCTGATCAACCAGTTGCTCAACGATCCCTATGAGCAGTTGATCGAGAAGATCATCCAGTACGAAAGCACGCCCAAAAACCGACTCCTCGAGCAGCGCAAACGTCTGGAGACGCGCCGCTCCGCGCTCGCTGAGCTGCAAAGCCGCTTGAGTGCGCTGCAGACCCAGCTGAACAACCTCCTCGATCCTCAAGGTGGGGCCTTCGTGGCCAAAACCGCCAGCTCCTCTCACCCTGAGCTCCTGCGGGTCAGCGCTTCGCAACTGGCCTCACCGGCCACGTATACCGTTTCGGTCCAGCGCCTGGCACGGGCCGACACACGCGTCTCGCAGCAGTACAGTCGGAGCGGATCTGAGCTGCGCGCCTTCTTCGACGCAAACGGTCCCCAGACCTTCTGGCTCGAAGTGGCCCATCCCACCGAATCCGACCCCGAAGGGCGTCTGCAAATCGCCGTCACGCTCAATCCCACCGGATCGGATAACGCCACCATCCTGCAGGAGATCGCCGCGGCTATTGCAGGTGCTCTCGATCAGGCCGTATCCGATGGCCTGTTGTTGCGCTCCGAGAAGCCCACTGTCTCCGTGGTGCAGGAGCACAGGGGAACGGTCCGTCTGCTCCTGAGCAGTTCCCAGACGGGGTATACATATCGGCTTGGCTTTATCGATTCCGCAGGTGGCCTGCTCGGCGCCTTGGAGCTTTCCCGAAACGGGCTGGCATCCGGATCCTCCGGAGGATACCTGGCCGATCCGGGAACAGATGCGGCCTCCTCGTCCTTGAATGCGGCCTTCACGATAAACGGCCTGCCGTTTTACCGGGACGGGAACACCGTTTCCGATGCCATCGAAGGGCTCACCCTTACCCTCCTGGCCCCCACGACCCAGGAGGTCACCGTAACCGTTTCCCGCGATGGGGCCGCGGCGCGCCGATCGATAGAGGACTTTTTGCGCGCCTACAACGAGGCGCTCTCCACGCTGCGCACCCACACGAGCATAAACTCCGCCTCCCGGACCCGTGGCCCGCTGGCGGGCGATGGCCTTGTGCTGGGCCTGCTCGGCAGTCTGCGGCGGAGCGCGCTGGAGCGCGTCTCCGGCACCTACAGCACGCTCGCCGCGCTGGGCATCACCGCCGACCGGGAAGGACGGCTGACGATCTCCCATCCGGCCCGGCTGGCACAGGCGCTGGAGGAGGATCCGGAGGCTGTGCGGGCCTTCTTTGCCGGCCCAGATGGGCTGGCCACCCGGCTCAACGCGCTGGTCGATAGCTACCGGCGGCAGGATGGCACCCTGCAGCGCATGCAGGAGAGCATAGACGCTCAGCTTGGGCGCACGAACAAACAGATATCGGACTTCGAGGCGCGCATGAAGGTGCGCGAAGAGCAACTGCGCCGGCAGTTTGCTCAACTGCGGGATGCGCTCTCCAAAGCCGAATCCCAGATGAGCGCCTTGCAGGCCTACATGGCGCAACTGACGATCCACCGATAATAGAGGAGGAGCCGTCATGGCCAACCTCGCACCCATAGAACGCATACAACCCCTGCCGGCCCCCCTTCCCCCCGTACGTCCGGTCGCCCCCTCAGAGGCGACGGCTTCGGATCGATCGACGCACTTTTCCGAATCCGAGCTCTCGAATACCCCGGAGCGGCAGAACAACGCCGGGCTTCAGGAAGCCGTTGAACTTTCCGAGCTGGGCCTACAGATCCGGCATCTGCAGGAATGGCTCCGGCAGCGGGATATGGTCTTGCGGGCCAATCGGATCGCGATTACCTTTCAGGTGCATCCGGAAACAGGCCGTATCATCACGCGCCTGATCGATCCGGACACGGGAGAGGTGATCCGGGAGATTCCGCCCACGGAGTTTCTGGAGCTGGTCCAGAGCCTGCAGAACCTGCTGAGCAGCCTCCAGGGGGATGACCATGAGAGCAACGGCGCGCCTGCGGCGCATCGAGCACCTTACGGAGCAGATCCTGAACGCCTTGCACACTCATGATACCACGGGCGCGCTCGAACTGCTCGAAGAAAGGGAACGGGAATTGCAGGAACTCCTTCGGGAGCCGCAGACCGGCCAAAGCGAAGACCAAGAGATGCGCGATTGCCTAGAACGGATCGCCCAGAAGGAGCGGGAGCTCGAAAGCCGCTTACGAGAACAGCTGGCCGCCTGTGAGGCCGCTTTGGCGGAGCTTCACCGTTACGCGGAGGCCCAGGACCGCTATCGGCCTCGATCATCCGATGGGGGATGGCTAGAGTGGGAAGGGTAGGCCATGGATATTCGCAAGCTACTTCCCGACGCCGCACAACCCTCCCCGTCCACCGGGATTCGGGGAGGCTCGCCCGGCAAAGTCCGCACCGCGGAACCCTCCGCAACCAGGCCCACCGATGAGCCCCCGGAGACAGGCGCTTCCCCGGAGGCCGTACGCCTGGAGATCCGCGCCTGGCAGGAGCCCGAAGCCCGCACAGTCCAGTTCGCCCGTCAGGCGCTGTACGCCCTCGATCGGGAGCGACAGGCCCATCTGAGGACAATCCAGGCCCGCCTGCAAGAAGGCTTCTATAACCGGGACGATTTTATCCGTCAGCTGGCCGAGGAGCTGGTGCAGAGTTCGGAGAAGAGCCGTGAGTTGGAGACCTCGGGCCCCGCTGATTCGGAGCTCATAGTAGAGCGGCTCCAGGGCGGCTATTATGATCGGATCGAGGTACGACGGGCGCTGGCCGAACGCATCCTGCGGCAGCTGCGTCGGGAACCGTTAGAGTAAACCCTGCTGTCGGTACTGGCGGAGTTTGTTGCGGATCGTGCGCGCGCTGATGCCGAGCATGGCGGCGGCGCGCTGCTGATTCTGGTTGGCCTCCGCCAGCGCCTTCAGAATCAGCAAACGCTCCACCTCCTCGAGGGGTTTTAGCGGCACATCCGGCTCCGAAACAAGCGCCGAGGCCGAAGGCTCATCAGAAGCATCCCCGGCTACGGGCTCGAGGGTGCGGGTTTTTTCCTCCGAACCACGCCGCACCGCGCGGAACAGTACGCGGTCGGAGAAATACTCGGAAAAGACGTCCTCGACCTCGATCCGCCTCCGATCTCCGGAGAGCAACACACCCCGGTGGATGAGGTTTTCCAGCTGTCTCACGTTTCCCGGCCAGTCGTAGGCCAGCAGCGCCTCCACCAGATCGGAAGCGAGCTCCTTTTCGGGCAGGTTATAGAGAGCGGTATACTTCTGCACGAAGTGGCGCGCCAGAACCGGGATGTCGGAAGCCCGTTCCCGAAGGGGAGGGATCACGATCGGGAAGACGCTCAGGCGGTGATACAGGTCCTCACGGAACAGCCCCCGCGCGATGGCCTCGTGAATGTCCCGGTTCGTGGTGGCGATCACGCGCACATCGGCCACAATGGGCTCATGGCTCCCCACGCGGGTAAACTCCCGCTCCTGGAGCACGCGCAGCAGCTTGGCCTGGATAGGCAGCTCGATCTCCGTGATTTCATCAAGCAGCAACGTACCCCCTCGGGCCTGCTCGAAAGCTCCGGAGGCATCCTCGATGGCGCCGGTAAAAGCCCCTTTTTTATGTCCGAACAGGGTACTTTCGACCAGCTCCCGCGGCAAATTGGCGCAGTTGATGGCCACGTAGGGGCCCCGGGCACGTCGGCTGTGGGCGTGGATGAAACGCGCCAGCACCTCCTTGCCCGTACCGTTTTCCCCCTGAATGAGCACGGGGGCATCGTTCTGCGCCAGCTGACGGGCCAGCTGACGCAGCTGCACGATCTTGGGATGCTCGCCGATGAAAACCGCCCCGTATTCGCTTCTGCTCGATCGCCGACGTCTCGACTCCCTACCCTCCCCTTCCAGCGGGGCAGATTCCCGCTGGGCAAAGAAGGCCTGTATGCGTTCGATGAGCGCATCCGGAGGAAACGGCTTGGTGATGTAATCGAAAGCCCCCAACTGGATACAGCGAACCGCGTTCTGAATCGTCCCGTATGCGGTGATCACGATAACGCCCACATCCGGTTTCATTTCCTTGACCCGACGAAGCACATCCTCACCGGTCAGATTGGGCATCTTGTAATCTGTGATCACCAGATCATACGGTTGCCTGCTGAAGGCCTCCAGGGCCTGTTCGGGGTCGATGAAGGTGTCCACCTCGAAAGCGTGCCGGGTGAGCAGTTTTTTGAGATACGTATTGAGCAAGGGCTCATCCTCAACAATGAGAACCCTTCGGGAACCCGTAGCCATACCTGCCTTGACCCTCCACCGTCCCGCTCTCGTCTGTGGAGGGCAATTTAACCCCTCCGGCGGGCCAGCGCAACGCTCAGGCAAAGAGCGCATCGATATCGGCCTGCGAAATGCTCACCTCCGGTTTCGCCGCGGGTTGGTGATTGCGCAGTGCCACAAGGCGCTGCAGTTCCTCCTCGGTAATGCCCATGGCGGCCATAAGGTTGCGCTTGAGGTTGGAGTCGATTTCCAGCCGATGGAAGCTCTCAAAAAGCTCGATGAGCTGATTCTGCACGCGCGTGAGCACATCCCGTACGGCGGCCAGCTTCTGCGTCACGATGTCGTGAAACTGCAGGGAGGTCATGATATCCATCACGGCCTCGTGGGCCCGGTCGACCTTTTCGGCCCACTGTCCGGTGTTTTCTCCGGAGGCCAGCTCCATACGGAGGGTCTCCAGGTCGGCGAGCAGCTGTTCGGTACGGGCCAGAATACGGAACGTGGCGTCTGAGGTTTTGGCGTGTATGGACTCGATCTCGTTAGTGGCCTCCGGCATGCGCAACGAGCCTTCAAAAACGGATCGCGAGAGCTCGCTCATCAAGGGGGCGATTTCTTTCAGAAAGATGAACAACTGCTCCAGAAACGGCAGGATCTCCTGCCCCAGCAAGAACAAATGCTTGAGTTGCTCGATGCGCTCCAGTACCTGCTGTTGCACGTTTTGTCCGTTCTTCTCCATGGCCTCTTCCCCTCCCGTTATCTAGCTACGGCCATCTTGGCCAGAACGGCTTTGATCTTCTCTTCCAGCACCTCGGGGGTGAACGGTTTGACGATATAGTTATTCACCCCGGCCTTGACGGCTTCCAGCACCTCTTCGGTCATGCCCTTGGTGGTGATCATAATGATGGGCAGATCTTTATGCGCCGGCGAACGCCGTATGGTTGTTACCAGCTCCAGGCCGTTCATCTCGGGCATGTTCCAGTCTGTAAGCAGGAAGTTGATCCCCCCTTTCTGAATGAGTTCCCAGGCCTGCTGTCCGTTTTCGGCCTCCACATGATTCTTGTAGCCGAGCCGGTCCAGCGTGTTGCAGATGATCCGCCGCATGGTGGGGGAATCGTCCACGACCAGAATGGTGAGCTCCATAGGATGCTCCCTCCTGTTTATGCTTTCGCCACGGCGATAGGGCTTGCACAGGCAAGTAATCGCTCTACAGCCTCCGGAATTTCATCCAGGGGCAACTGGACGTTGACCGCTCCGAGCTCAAAGGCGGCTCTGGGCATGCCATAGATGACCGAGGTGGCCGCATCCTGTCCGATAACGAAGGCCCCTCGATCGCGCATGGCCTTCAGGCCCAGAGCTCCATCGTCTCCCATACCCGTGAGAATCACCCCGATGGCCCTCGGGCCGCAGATGGCCGCTACGGAACTGGCCACCATATTCACCGAGGGCCGAAAGGGTGACGGGTAGGGCTCATCGTGAAGTTCTATCTCGAGCTCTCCTTTGCGACGTAGCAGACGCATCTGACGTCCGCCGGGCCCCACGTAGGCCCATCCGGGCTGGAGTCGTTCCCCATCTTCGGCTTCTTTGACATGCAGCGCCGATACGCTATCGAGCCTTCTGGCCAGGCTTGCGGTAAAAAATGGGGGCATATGCTGCACGACAACCACCGGAACCGGGAGCGGGGTGCGCCAGGCCGAGAAGATCCGCTGCAGGGCCATAGGTCCCCCGGTGGAAGCGCCGATGAGCACCAGCTCCGGAACCTCGCTCCGAGCCGGCACACCCCACCGAGTCCTTTGAGGAGGGGCAGCGGCGAGGGGAGCCCGGTATCCGGATGCCACCTGTTCGATCTTTAGCAGCAACTCTCGGCGCAGCCGGGCAATGTCGGTGGCGCCCGGCCCATGGGTTTTGGGCACAAAATCCACCGCACCCAGCTCCAGCGCCCTCAAGGTGGCCTCGGCGCCTTCCTGCGTCAGGGAGCTGACCACGATCACGGGTACCTGCAGCCCCTCCTGCTGGAGTGCGCGCAGGACAGCAAACCCGTCCATCTCGGGCATTTCCAGATCGAGCGTCACCAGATCCGGCTGCAGCGCGCGGATCTTCTCCAGCCCCTCCCGACCGTTGGCCGCCATATCCAACACCTCGATCGTGGGGGCCTCGCTGAGCACGCGCCGGATGGCGTGCCGGATAAAAGCCGAATCGTCTATGACGAGTACCCGTATGCGCCGCTCCATGTTCATGCCGCCCATGCCAGGGTCTGCGCGTAGCGATACAGCTCCGGAATATCCAGGATAATGCCCACCTGCCCATTGCCCCGAATGGTGCCGCCCGCAATACCGGGAAGCTGGCCAAAGACCGAACCGATGGACTTGACCACCACCTCTTCCTGTCCCACCAGGGTGTGTACCACGAGCCCGAAACGCTGCTCCCCGACGGCGAGCACCACCACGTACTCCCCTGCCGGCGGCGCGCCCGCGGGCACCTGCAGGAGTTCGTGGAGCCAGTACAGGGGCAAGATCTGATCCCGAAGCACGATCACCCGTCGTCCCTCGCTGACCTCGACCCGATAATCGGAGAGGCGAACGATCTCCAGCACCGTCGACAGCGGGATGATGAAGCACTCCTCGTATACGCCCACGGTCAGACCGGGGATGATAGCCAGCGTAAGCGGCAGGCGCAGTGTAAAGGTGGTGCCCTGACCGGGCTCGGTCTGCACGCTCACCGAGCCCCCTATGCGAGCCAGATTCGTCCGCACCACATCCATGCCTACCCCCCGGCCGGAGAGGTTGCTGGCCTCCGTGCGCGTGGAAAAGCCGGGCAGAAAGATCAACTGCAGGGCCTCGAGGTCCGAAAGCCCCTCGGCCGCTTCCCGGGAAAGGAGCCCCTTTTCGACGGCGCGGCGCCGCACAAAATTCGGATCGATGCCCCGGCCATCATCGCTTACTTCGAGCACGATCGTGTTTCCCTCCTGATAGGCGCGTAGCTGCACCTTGCCCTCGGCAGGTTTGCCCCGCTGCAGGCGCTCAGAGGGAGATTCGATGCCGTGATCGACCGCATTGCGGATCAGGTGCACCAGGGGATCGACGAGCACCTCGGCCACGGATTTATCAACCTCCGTATCTGCCCCGAAGGCTTCAAAACGAATGGACTTCTCGAGCTCCCGGGCCAGGTCGCGCACCATGCGCTCGAAACGGGCGAAAACCCGGCCCACAGGCACCATACGCGTACGGGTGACGGCGCGCTGGATCTCGTTGGTGATCCAATCCAGCTGGGCCAGCATATCCCATACCCGCTCTGCGGAGTCGTTTCCCTGCAACTCGGCCCGTAACACGCGCGCCAGCTCCAGAAGCTGATTGCGGCTCAGGACAAGCTCCCCGACCAGGTTCATGAGATGGTCCAATCGCTCCACATCCACCCGGATGGTCTGCTCCGAGAGCCCCATTCGCGGCTCTGCCCCAGCGGGCCCGGAGCGGGAAGCGGGGCGTCCCTCCTGGGACGGCTGAATCGGTGACGAAGCGTCCGACTCCCTCTGCGCCCCCTCAACGGCTTCCGCGTGGTGCGATATCGGCCGGCCCGGACCCACCTCGACATCCAGGATCACCTCGATCATCAGCAGGACATCATCGATGGACTCCTCTTCGGCCTCTCGGCTCTGTACGGACTCGATAAGCCGGCGCGTCCGATCGATTACGGAAAAGAGCACGTCCAGCACAGCCGGCGTGACGGGCAGTTCCCCCTTGCGCATCCGGTTGAGCAGATCTTCGGCCCGGTGCGTGAGCTGGGTCGTACGCTCCAGACCCACAAAGGAGGCCGTGCCCTTGATCGTATGAAAGGCCCGGAAGATCGCATCGAGCAGGGCCCCTTCCTGAGGCCTGCGCTCCAACTCGATGAGGGCCCCCTCGGCCTGCTCCAGCAGTTCCCGGCTCTCCTGGATGAACTCATCGAGAATGTCTCTAAACTCGCTCATCTCTGCTCCCCTCCCGTGGCCTGCGGTCTCTGGTACAGCATGGCTCCTTTCCCGGAGATAACCCGAAAGTCGTCCGTGTAGCCATAAAGGGATTCCGACTCTCCAAGAGCCAGATACCCACCCGGCAACAGCAATTCGAAAAACCGCCGAAGTATGTGCTGCTTGGTTGGGGCGTCGAAGTAGATCAGCACGTTCCGGCACAGAATCAGATCCCATCCGGCGCCGATGGGCCATAGGGAATCTTTCAGATTGAGCGTCTGGAAGCGCACAAGGGATCGGATTTCCTCGCACAGCGCCCGGCCCTGTCTGTGGGTCCGGAAGTAACGGCCCAGATACGCCTCGGGCATATGCCCCCGAAAGGAAGCCGGACCGTAAATAGCCCGACGAGCCTTGTGCAGAATCGCCTCGCTCAGATCGGTGGCCAGGAGCTCAAAACGGTCCCGCACAAGCTCGTAGCCGAAATGCTCCACAAGAAGGATCGCGATCGAATACGGCTCCTCCCCGCTCGAACACCCACTGGACCAGATCCGCACCCGGGCGCCCGGCCTCCGTATCCGCTCTCCCCAGCGGGGAAAGACCTCCTGGCGGAGCAGGTCCATCTGCTGGGGGTGGCGGAAAAAGTAGGTCTCATGTACGGCCACGAGCTCCTGGAGCTGCTTGAGTTCCTGGGCACGATGCGCCCCCTGCCGCAGATAGCGCACGTATTCCTCCAGGGAGGCAATACCCAGCGTGCGCATGCGCAGCTGTACACGGGCCTCGAGGAAGTACTTTTTGCTTGCATCGAAGTATATCCCCGTGGCCTGCTGCAGCAGGTGGCTGAGTTCAGTGAAATACGGCTCCGGCAGTATACTCACGGTTCCCTATCCGATCCGAGCAAGGTATCGACGAACTGGTGCAACTGGGGCTTTCCAGATTCCAAATGCCGGAATAGTTCCTCGAAGGCTGGCACGTTCGGGCCACAGGCTTTTTCCCACCTTTTGGCAAGCTCACTGTCCGCAATCGCCTCCTCTCCGGCATGAAACCCCAGTCCCATTCGGTAGGCGGCCGTATCGGCAAGGTGGACCACCTGGGCGATAGGCCGATACGCTGGGGGGGCCTCTTCAGGGCAGTGATGCCAGCGAATGGCCTCGACGAGCGCTTCCGGAAAGGCCCACTGCTCGGCCAGAAGCGCCCCCAGCTCGGCGTGATTGAGCCCGAAGGCGCTCTCCTCCTCCGCACAGGCCTCCTGTCGGGAGGCGCCGCAAAGGGTTTGATACCTGTCCGGGACGTTGTACAGGAGCACGATCTTGCCCAGATCGTGCAGGAGCCCGGCGGTAAACTCCAGTCCCCTGCCCTGGGCGGTGGCAAGGTGGGCGAGCTGGGCGATCTGCCCGGCCAGGGCGCCTGTGGCAACCAGATGCCGAATGAGGTGCAGAACCAGATGGCGCATCGTTGGATGGAAATGCCGCCGCATGTTGATTATGCCCATGCCGATAACAAACCCCACGGTGGCTTCCGCCCCCAGAAGCACCACGGCGTGCTCGACCGTACCCACTCTGGCCCGGAGCCCGTAATAGGCGGAGTTTACGATGCGTAAAATGCGGGCCGTCACAGCCGGATCGCGGCCGATGATCTCCACCACGCGCCGGACCTCGATCAGCTCGGGCTGGTTCATCAGGCGCACCATATCGGCGAACGTGGCCGACAAGGGAGGTATGGAAAACCCCTCCCAGCGCACCCTCTGTGCCGTGATATCGGGTTCCATGCCGGGCATCTACAGCAGCGCCTCCCCGTTTAGGACAAGGTACAGGTGCTCACCTGACCGGCAGACAGCCTGAAAGAAACGGCCATCCGTATAGGTTGCCCTTTCCACATCGTACTCGAGCGCCTCGGGGGGCACGCGCAACACATCCCGCGTCTCGTCTATGGTCAACGCCACCAGCCCCCGGCTCGTCTGCAGAACGACCAGCTGCTCCACCCGACCCCCCGGCAGACCCAGCCGAAGGGCCGTATCCAGCACGGGCACGATCGTGCCGCGCAGGTTGATCACGCCCCGATAGTACGACGGCGCCAGCGGCACGCGCGTGACCTCGCGCCAGGAGATCACCTCCTGAACGTTCTCCATGGGAACGGCCAGGGGTTGGCCCGAGACGGAAAAGGCCACCAGTTCCACCAGCTCTTCGGTGGCCTGCTGACGCCGGTCCAGGCCCAGAAAGGCTTCGCGGCTGGCAAAGGGGATGGAAACTTCGGCCGTGTTCATGCACGGACCTCCTTGATTGCTCCGGCAACCGGCAAACCCTCGCTCAGCAAAGCATGTGCCCCACGCAGATCGCCCAGCTTGACTCGAACCCCGGCTAGACGACGCAGCAGGAGCGGAGCATTTGGAAACCGGCATAGCGCCATTTCGTAACCCCCCGCGGCCTCCGCCAGCCGCCCTTCCGCTAACAGCAGGTGCAGGGGGGCATCGGCTTCTGCCTCCCTCTCTAGAAAGCCAAGCAGGGCTTCGTAGGCCTCCAGCACCTGCTGTGCGGGCGCACCGCATGCGACGGCCATGCGATAGCGCCACTCGGCGATCGCCCGCTCCGGCTTGAGCACCCACAGCCGCTCCAGAAAAAGGCGCGCCTCTTCGTATCGGCCCAGCTCCAGGGCCAGCCCGAGGATCGTCTCGTACAGCGCCGGTCGATGGGGATTTATGTCATAGGCAGCCCGGGAGCGCTCTGGACCATACTGCAGGGCGCTCTGCAGGACCGCATAGGCCCGCTTGCGCTGTCCCCGGCGCCGATAGATATCTCCCAGAACCAAATAGGGACAGGCCTGGCTTTTCTCCAAACGCAAGGAACGGCGTGCCCACCGGTAGGCCTGCTCCAGTTCTCCCTGCTCCAGATACGCCCGGGCCAGTCCGTTGTGCGCGGCTAGCAGGAGCATCGAATCCAGACCCTGGCGAAGCCGAAGCGCCAGGCGAAAATGGCGTACAGCCGCCCCGAAATCTCCGGCGCTCAGGCGGTTGAGCCCCATGGTCAGGTGCGCATAGGCGTTGTGAGGCTCTTCTTTGATCTGCTGCGCCAGGAGCCGATAGTTGCGCTCCAACTTGAGCCGCATCTGTTCTGCGGAAAGCCCGTAGCCGAAGTGATCGAGCACTACCGGGCTGTCGAGCACCACACCCCCGTGTCGGGCCAGGGCGCTGGAGAGCTGTTCGTGCACGCGACCCGTGAAGGCAAGGCCCGGAAAGAGGCGTACCAGCCGCATCGCCCAGGAGAGATCAAAGGAGCGCCGGTCCTCGGTCCAGTTGCGCAGGTATACCCGGAATCCGATCGGAGGATCTGCCTGCTCCGGCAACAGATCAAAAAACGGCCGGCTTTCGGGGACCAGCCGCTCATCGGCATCCATCCACAGCAACCAGTCGCCGCGGATGTGGGGCAGCGCCGCGTTTCGGGCCCGCGCGAAATCCTCCTCCCAGGGTACGGAAAGGACCCGAGCACCCCAGGCGCGCGCGATGCGGATCGTCCCATCCGTTGAGCCTGTATCCACGATCACCACCTCATCGACCACGCCCTGGACGGAACGGAGCGCCTCGGGCAGGTTTTTTTCTTCGTTGCGCGTAATCATGGCCAGGCTGATGCGCGGCTTCATGTCCGCTCCCCTGTGCTCTGCCTGTGGATGGCCAGGCCTTCGATGCGCGCCTCGATAAACCGCAGATCCGGATGCTCAGGACTGTTTGCCCTGATCACGTCCCGGGCCCACTCGTAGTAGGTAGCCGCCCGGTCGAAAGCCCCCACCTCCTCCAGATATCCGGCCAGCAGCAGCAGGGCCGGCACATCCTGGGGATGGTGGCGCAGCGTGCGCACCAGTTGATCCACCCCTTCGGTATAGGCTCCCAGTTCGATCAGCGTCATGGCCAGATGGCGACCCGAACAGGCCGTCGGATCCTCCGGCAGAGCGGAGGCGAAACAGGAGCGGGCCTCTTCATAGCGGCCCAGACGGAAGTAGCACAGGCCCAGGTTGTTGAGGATAGCGACCCGAAACCGGGCCTCCAGCGCTTCAGACCCGAGCAGGGCCTCGTAGACGCGGACCGCTTCCTGGAGTTGGCCCAGCTGCTCCAGACAGATCCCGCACCCCCACAGGGCGACCGGATCATGCGGATCGCGTTCCAGAGCCGCTTTCCAGAGCGGAAGCGCCTCCTGGTAGTGCTCAGCCTCCAGCAGCGCGATGGCTGTGTGTAACTCTTCCGGACGCGTCATAGCAAACTCCTTATCGCAGGTAATCGACCAGACTCTGGGGCAAACGCCAGCTGATCACTTTCGCCGTGGCCGTATAAACGGTCTGCGCCCGCTCGAGCTCCGAGGCAGCGCGCGCGTAATCGGTATCCTCCAGGCGGGAGCGCAGCGCCTCCAGCTGTTCGATGTCGCTCAGGTGGCGCTCCTGCAGACTATCGAGCCACCTCAGCCGGGCGCCCATCTCCACCGCCAGGGCGCGCACATGCTCCTGGGCCCGCGCCAACTCCCCTATGCTCCCCTGAATGGCGGCCCGATCTCCGGACTGGAGCGCGGCGACAAGGCCCAGAGCTACGCCCGTCAGGGTCTGTCCACCTCCCAGATCGTGAATGCGGTTTCCCGGAAGGCCCAGGGGAACGGTCACTCCCGGGCCCACATCCCGGAGCAATTCCTCTCCGTTGCCCTGGTAGAGATACGTTCCCCCTCCATCGAGGAAGGGTTGCGTATGAATCCGGGTTCCGGAGAACAGATACCAGCCGGCGTGCTGGCCGTTGAGCTCGGAAACCAGCTCCTGCAGGAGCGCGCGCGCTTGGGCGGCCAGGGAGCGGCGCTCTTCGGGGCCGAGCCCATCGCTGGCCCCGCGCGTGGCCAGCTCGCTCAACTCGGCCAGCTGGTTGAGCATACGATCCAGCGCTCCGGCGGTGGCCTCGGTAAAGCCGCGGGCAAAATCGATGTGTCGCAGGTATCCTTCCCGCAACGCGCGCTCCTGGGCCAGTCGCCGGGCCATAACGAGCGCAGCCGGATCATCGGAGGGCCGGTTGATGCGGTATCCTGTTCCAATGCGGGTCTGCACCTCATGAAGCGCTTCCTGAAGACGCTCCAGATGCCGAAGCGCCTCTCGATGCCATATGCCCTGGGTGATGCGCATGGGAGAGCTCCTACTTCAGGCTCAACAGCGTCTCTACCATCTCTTGTACCGTTTGCAACACCCGCGCTGCGGCTCCATAGGCCTGCTGGAAGCGGATCAGGTGGGTCATTTCCTCATCGAGCGACACTCCGGAGATAGCCTCACCCAGTGTCTGCAGATGATCCAGAATGGCCTGCTGCGCATCCGCCCGGGCGCGGGCCTGCTGGCTTCGGGAGCCGACCAGACCATAAAGGGAGGAGAGAAACTCCCCCGGTGCGGCCAGCCCGGAGTCAAGCCACCGCTGTAGCCGCAGACCGGCTATGGCACGCGCCACGGCGTTATTGCCCGGCTCATCGGGCCTGTCAGCGGCCGCGATGCGGCTAACATCCCCCTGTACGGCTGAGTCCAGCTCGATGGTGGCCGCAGTGGTGCCGGAGGGGTCAAAGAAGGCGATCCCGGTCTGTCCATCCAGAGTAAACCCGCCCATATGCAGGGTGTTTACCGCCGCAACAAGCTCTCCGGCCAGGGTATCCAACCGGGCCCGCAGTTCGGGAAGGGTATCCTGCAGGAATTCCCTAAGCCCCCCCAGCTCCCCGTGGGCGGGACGGAAGGCCACCTGCGCATTCCGTAGCCGAAGCGAGAAGGTCGCCCTTGCGGGGTCGGCATCGAATTCCAGGGTCTCGGCCTTTTCTCCCTGAACGAGGGCGAGCCCCCCGCTGAAGAGCACGAGCATACCCGTTCGGGGGTCGGTCTGGGCGGTGAGCTCCACCAATCCGGCCAGCTCCCGCACCAGCCGATCCCGCTCATCGAGCAAGGTGTTATCCACCACTCCCTGCAGGCGGTTGGTATGCTCCTGCTGGTTTATCCGGGCGATCTGCCCGAGGAGCTCATTGACGCGATCGACCTTCTGTCGGGCTTCTTGGAGCGCCTGCTCCCCGAGCGTTTGCAGATAGCGATCCTGGCTGTGGAAGAGGTGGACCAGGGCGCGCGCGGCCTCGCGCACCTCGCCTCGAACGGCCAGGCTGTCGGGCTGAGCGGCCAGGTCGTTCCAGGCGTTCCAGAAGCGCTCGAAAGCCGCCTCCAGCCCCCCCTCGGTGCGTGGCAAGAACAGCCCTTCCAGGCGCTCCAGTAGCGCGCGCTCCCGCGAAAAGCGCCCCCAGCGCGCCGTCTGCTCCAGGATCTGGGTCTCCAGAAACCGATCCCGCAACCGTTCGACGCCCTCCAGACGCACACCCAGACCCAGATACCAGCGCCCCTCCTGTACCCCGCTCTGGCGCAGATCCACACGCTGGCGCGAGTAGCCCGGGGTTTGCGCGTTGGCCACGTTGTGGCCCACCGTGTTCATCGCACCCTGGTAGGCCAGCAGCGCGCGTTTGCTGAGCTCGAAGAGGTTGTTGATCCCGGCCATCGCGTTATGCGGTCTGATCGATCCAGCTTGCCTCCACGGCTCCGGCCCGCGATCCGGTGCGATCGTAGGCGATTACAGCCCCCGGAGGGGCGATCTCCCGATACCGATCCCGCAGCAGCTGCTGGGCATATTCGAGCACCTTCTGCACGCGGACCTGACATGCCAGCACGCCTTCCAGCAACATACGCCGCTTCAGCAGGTGAGACCGGAGCTGATTGCCGAAGCGCTCCGGGGCGCCCTCCAGCAACCACTCGCAGGAGATCTCTTCCGTCTCCAGCCCCAGCATCGTCCCCATGTGGCGCAACAGCTCTCGCCGTTGGCGCTCGATGCGATGCAACAGGAACAGCACGGCGTTTTCCGCCTCCACACAGCGATCCAGCGCCTCCAGGTCGATTCGGCGCAACGCCTCCAGTTGTTCTTCCAGCGTCGTCTTTAGAATCTCCAGCTGGGCGCACTCCTGCCGCAGGAGCCCCAGCAGATGTTCCCAGGAGGCGATCTCTATGGCCTGGAAGGAGGGATTCACGGTTGGATCTCCTCGGAAACGGAACCGTGCCCGGAGGCCCATCGCCGCAGCACGGCCTCCGCAATGCCGGTGCGATGTTGTTGCAGAAGCTGTTGGCTCAGCACATCGAGCCATTGATCCTGTACCATGCGCACCTCAGGACCTCCGCTAGCGAGTAACTCGCGCATCAGCACGCGCACGACCTCGCGCACGAAGAGCGCCTCAAAGGAGCGCGCGGCCTGTTGCAACCGGGCCCGATCCCCCGGAAACGCAGCGGGATCTTGCCTCGGATGTATTATCGTCACCGTTTCAGGACGCATAAAGCTCACAGCACTACGATTTCGGCCCGCAGGGCGCCGGCCCGGGCTAGAGCTTGAAAGATGGCCACGATATCGCGAGGCGACACCCCGACGGCGTTGAGCGCAGCGGCCAGATCGGCCACGGTGGTGTTGGGCTGAAGGACAAAAAGCCGTCCGCCCTCCTCCTGAATCTGGCTCTCCGGAACGGGCACCACGGTCGTCTGTCCCTGAGGGGAAAACGGAGCCGGCTGGGATACGGCCGGACTGACCTGCGTCTGGATCCGGATATTGCCGTGTGCCACCATAGCCGGTCCGATACGCACCTCTCCTCCGGCCACGACCGTGCCCGTGCGCTCGTTGATCACCACACGAGCGGGCACATCGACCTCCACGGGCAGGGCCTCGATGGCGGCCAGGGTGGCAAACCAGTCTTTTTCAGACGAGATGCTCACTTCCACCGCTCCCCCGTGAAGCACGCGGGCCTGAGCGCCCAGAGCGGCGCCATTGATGGCCTCCGCGATCCGATGCGCCGTGGTGAAGTCCGGCTCCTTGAGCAAAAGCGTAATGGGCTGACCGGGCTGCAAGGTCCTCGGCAGCTCCTTCTGCACCACGCCGCCTCCGATGACCCGAGCCGTAAGGGCGTGATTGCGCCCGGAGCGGGAGAAAAAGGCCCCCGCGGCCGCCTCAGCCTGCATACCCCCCACCACCAGAGGGCCCTGGGCGGTCACATACACCTCCCCGTCGGCGGGATTGATCAGGGGTGTAAGTAGCAGCACCCCACCGTAGAGGCTGGTCGCATCTCCCAGGGAGGAAACCGTCACATCCACCCGGCTTCCCTTGCCATAGAGCGGGCTGATCTCGGCGGTGACCATCACGGCCGCCACATTGCGCGTATTCAGCAGCGCCGGGTCGACCGTGATCCCGAAGTGCCGGAGCATGTTCGCCACGGCCTGCACCGTAAACTGCCCACCCCTCCGGGACAGGGTCCGATCTCCCGTACGATCCAGACCTGTAACCAGGCCGTAGCCGATGACCTCGACCGGCGCCACACCCTGCAGCGTGGCCACATCCTTGATCCGGCTCTGGGCCTGCAGGTCCCCGGACATAAGCGCCCGGAGCAGGACGGACAGCAGAAGGCCTGCGCGCATGCGCGCCCGGAGGCCGTCTGCGGCAACGAACGCGGTCAAGAGGATCTGCATAGCCCTATTGCGTCGTGGAGGTTTTCGGGGTTGCGCTCTTGAGCAGTTTTCCTACCGCCGCGTACAGCACCACACCGCTCAGCGCCGCGGCCAGCAGACGCGTCCAGAACCCCGGACGCGCAAACCGATGCAACAGCCCATCGCGACGATATGTGATCTGCGCATCGGCGATCTGGGTGGACAGCACCGTATTGTCGGCCCGCACATCGAAGGGGCGCACCACGCCGCGAATGCGCATCAGATGCCGCTCTCCATTGATCTCCACGGTGCGCTGGCCCTCGATGAGCAGATTCCCCCCCTCATCTGTGCCCACAACACGCGCGCTCAGGGTGGCCCGCAGCAGATCCCGCTGGACGGACTGATTCTGGTTACTTGCCGCGTTTTTGGCGCTGGTGTTCAGCCCGATTGAGGGGCTACCCGGGAGTACCCCTCCCTGCAGGACGGCCCCTCCTTCGGAGGAGGCCTCGGAGGCGTTAGCCCACCGGGACTCCCGTTGCGCCTGGGCCGACTCAAGCAGGATGACGGTGATCACATCACCCACCCGATAGGCCCGCACATCGCCATAGAGGGATCGAATCTGTCCATGAACGGAACAGGTCAGTGCGAACAGGAGCACGCCTGTGCTCAGCAGACGGACTACAGGGTACGCCTCCATAGCACGGTCCTCGAATCAAGGATTTCCGCCTCGTATACCCGACGTGTATCCGGAGCATAAACCCGGATGATCGTCCCCACCGGTCCACCGCCCCGCGTTATGGCAGGCAGAGCGAGCTCGAATCCGTCGCGTCGCACCAGCAGGGTGACAGCCTCTCCAGGACGGAGAACGGGCTGAGGCTCGAGCTGATGCACCAGGAGCACGGCCCCGGCCCGCAGGGGAAGACGCGTCCGCATATTGCGCCACTGTTCTGGGCGGCGCACGTAAGACGCGCCGAGATGCGTCACCTCCATCCAGCGCGGCCGCACGGCATCGGGCCCGATCGTCTCTCCGGCCCTGAGGGCGCGCGTGAGGGTCCAGACCGTATCGAAATGGGCGACATAGATGCTCACCGGACGTCGAAGCGCGCCCTGAGCATCCACCATCCAGCAGAGCGCAAGCCCCCGGGGGGGATGGGGGTCGGTATATTCGATCCGGAAAGCCCTCTCCTCTGGCCAGGCCGGGATCCGGCGCAGTTCCACCTTCCAGTACGGGAGGCGATCGGCAAAACGCCGCCCCAGGACCTCTTCAACGGCCTTCTGTATCGCCCCCGGATCTGGCCCGCCTGAGGCCAGCAGCCATCCTATAGTTAGCAGGAGCCTCATCGTTTAATGTTGTTGGTCATGGACCAGAGCTCATCGGTCGTTTGGACCATTTTCGTGTTGATTTCATAGGCCCGCTGAGCCACGATGAGGTTGACCATCTCCTGGACCACATCCACGTTGGACTGTTCCAGGAAACCCTGCTTGATGGTACCCAGCCCATCGGCTCCCGGAACACCCAGTATGGGCTCTCCAGAGCTCGGGGTGGCCTCATAAAGGTTGCCCCCGATGGGCCGGAGCCCCTCCGGGTTGATAAAGCGGGCCAGTTCGATCTGGCCGACCTGGATCGACTGACTCTGCCCATGCAGGGTGACCAGGATCACGCCGTCGGCGCCGATCGTAACGGAGTCGGCCTCCGGAGGAATGGTGAAGCGGCCGGCCAGGGGCAAGCCGGTTGAGGTTACGATCTCCCCGTTCTCATTGAGCGTAAAGGATCCATCCCGGGTATAGACGATGGTTCCATCGGGCCGTTCGATCTGGAAGAAGCCGTCGCCCATGAGGGCCAGGTCCAGCGGGTTGCCCGTCTCGAGCAGGCTTCCCTGCAGGAAGCTGCGCGCGGTGGCCACGGCCTGCACGCCATGTCCCAGCTCCAGGGCGGCCGGGGGAGTGCGCTGGTCGCGCTGTTCCGGCACCACGGGCACAAGCTGATAGAACAGGTCTTGAAATTCCATGCGTGCGCGCTTAAAGGCGGTCGTATTGGCGTTAGCCAGGTTGTGTGCGATCGTGTCGACGCCCAGCTGCTGAGCGCGCATACCCAGGGCGGCGGTATAAAGAGCTCGCAACATCTTCGTTCGTGCTCCTCCTCTTAGAGTCTGGCCATTTCCGTGGCGACGCGGGAGAGTAATCCGTCTGTGTTCATGAGCGCGCGTTGCTGAAACTCAAAAAGCCGATGAACGGCGATGAGCTCGGTCATCACGCGCAACGGATCCACATTGGAGCGCTCCAGATATCCCTGGCGCAACACGCTCTGCCGATCGGACTCCGGAGGCATATCCTCAGGGGCGCGCAACAGGGAAGCTCCCACCTTCTGCAGCCGATCCGGGCGAGAGAACCGAACCACCTGAATCCGGTCCAGCATACGCTCACCCGACCACAGACTCCCGTCCGGGTCGATGCGCAGCCCGGCCCTCTGATCGGCCTCCGGAATTCGGATCGGCCCCGCCTGACCGAGCACGAAGGCGCCCGAGATGGTGCGCAGAAATCCAGATGCATCTATAGAGAACCGACCATCGCGTGTGTAGAAGCGCTCTCCGCCCTGCTCGAGCACAAACCATCCGGGCCCCTCGAGGGCCAGGTCCAGCATGCCTCCGGTATGTTCCAGAAGCCCCTGCGCCATCTCCAGCCACTGGCCCACGCGGATTTCGCTCTGATAGGTCAGATCCTCCACCAGGGTCTCGTCGAGCAGCTCCTGGAAGAGGCGATCCCGCTTGTATCCGGCTGTCTGCAGATTGGCCAGCTGATGGGCCAGGTGCTCCTGGCGGCGCATAAGCAGGCTCATGGCCTGCGTGGCGTTGCGAATGCGATCAAGCATAGAGGCCTTCTCCGGATCCGCTCGGGAACCTCAGACAAAGGCCTTGCCAGGCGCTCTGGGGCCGCAGAGCAGCCTCTAAGGCCGCTTTCGAGCACCGCTTTTTTCCCTTCAGGGGCATTCCTGCAGGCAACTTTTTCCCGACCCCCGTTGGCGACAGAAAAGCACGAACGCATATATTCGTTGGCGCGCCCTGGCGCACGTAACCGGCATGGCTAGCGACACGCGATTGTTGCTCTTTCCCCTCCCTGCTATCCTGTATCCGGAGACCACCCTTCCGGTGCACGTATCCGAGTACCCCAATCGCCTGTTGGTACGGGCTTGTCTGGAAGAGGCGCGCCCTCTTGGGGTGGTCTGGCAGCGTTCAGAAGGCGAACTGGCCTCTGTAGGGTGTTCGGCGCGTATCGTGCGCCTGGTGCGCGCCTATCCGGATGGACGGATGGACGTGCTGCTCTATGGAGAGCGACGCTTTGAGATCCTGGAGACGTTCCGGGAAGCCCCTTATCTGGAGGCCACCGTTCGCTTCTTCGACGACATCGAACTGGAACCCCTCGATGAACCGCTCCGGGAGCGGGCCATTGCCCTGCATATCAAGCTCATCGAAACCATTGGCAAACGTCCCGATTTAGCCAATTACAACCGCTACCGGCGCGTTTCTTTTTTCCTAGCCGCGCACGGGGAGCTGAGCCTGGAGCAGGGACAGGAGCTTCTGGAGGTGCGTTCCGAAAACGCCCGCCTCTCGGTCCTGGTGGAACATCTGCACCGGCAGGTGGGCACGGCCCTGCTGCAACGTCGCATTCAGGGAAATGGACGGATAACGTAGGATGCGTATCGGACCCTATACGGTGTATGCCCTGCAGGCCGGCTGGTTTCGGCTCGATGGAGGAGCCATGTTCGGGGTCGTACCCCGGGTGCTCTGGGGGCGGCGTGCCCCTCCGGACGAACGCAACCGGATCCTGCTAGGCACGCGTTGCCTGCTCTTGATCGGCAACGGGCACGTGGTGCTGGTCGATGTGGGCATCGGGACCAAATACTCGGAGAAATTCGCCGATATGTACGCCATCGACCAGCGAGAGCAAACCCTGGAGCGGGGTCTGGAAGCCCTCGGTCTGCGTCCGGAAGACGTAACGGACGTTTTTCTGACCCACCTGCACTTCGATCACGCAGGAGGGGCAACACGCTGGGCCGAGGCGGGAAGGGCGGTGCCCACTTTTCCCAGGGCTACCTACTACGTGCAGCGTTCGCAATGGGAGGCGGCCATAGCGCCAAACCCCCGGGAGCGCGCAAGTTTTCTGCCGGAAAACTTCCTCCCTCTGCTGGAGCACGGGCAACTTGAGTTCCTGGACGGCAACGTGGAGGTGTTGCCCGGAATCGCCACCCGGGTTGTCAACGGGCACACCCGTGGCCAGCAACTCATCAAGGTCTCCGACGGCAACCATACCTTGCTGTATGCGGCCGATCTGCTACCGACCGTCCATCACATAGGCCTGCCCTGGATTATGGCCTACGACATGTGCGCGCAGACCACGATGGAGGAAAAAACCTTGCTTCTGGAACAGGCTGCCGAGGAGGGCTGGTGGCTGTTTCTGGAGCATGATCCGGAGGTCGTGCTCTGTCGGGTCCGCAAAACGGAACGCGATTTTGAGGCCATCGATCGGCTGACGGCCCTTCCACCCCAATCTCCCTCTCCGCATTCGCAGGCATCATAACCCATGCGAGATCGCGCACCTGTTCTTCAGGACCGCTTCCGGGGAGCTGTGCTGGGAACCGCCATCGGAGATGCTCTGGGCATGCCCGCCGAGGGGCGGAGTCATCTGCAGATCCGCACCTACTACCGCGGCATCCGCACCTATGAAGACGATCACTTCGATCTGGAGGGTTTGAAGGCCGGCCAATGGACGGACGATACCCAACAGATGCTGGCCCTGCTGGAATCGCTCTGTGAGGCGGGCGGGGCAGAGCCACAGGCTTTCGCGCGGGCGCTGGTGCGCATGTATCGTTCCGGTGCGCGACGTTGGGGACGATACAGCCGGGAGGCTGTGCTGCGGCTGGAAGCGGGCTGGGATCCGAAAGAGAGCGGAGATCCGTGTGCGGATACGGCCGGGGCGCTCATGCGCGTAGCTCCTCTGGGGCTCTGGTGGGCGGCCCGGGATACAGCGCCTGAGCAGGCCTGGAGGGAGGCAGAAAGCCTCACACGCGTCACGCACGCCCACCCCAAGGCGATCGCGGGGGCCTTCCTGCACGCCTGGGCTATACGGGAGCTGGCCCGATCCGATCCGGATACCTTCGATCCCCACACATGGATGGATGAGCTGGGCCGGACCCTGCTATTCGTCTGCCCGTATCCGGAGGCTGCCTTTCTGATCGAGCGGACGCGCGCACTCTGGGCTGTACACCACGAAATTCCGCTGGAGCTGGCCGAACGGCTCGGCGGGCTGAGAGGCAAAGCTCATCAGCTGGGTCCATTCGCCCTGGTGCTCTTTGGCCGTGTTTTCCATCAGCCAGAAACCGCCCTGCTGTCGGGTATTAACACAGGGGGTGATACGGACACGGTAGGCGCGCTCATCGGCTCCCTCTGCGGGGCTCTGCACGGGCAGGGGGGGTTCCCGGAAGCCTGGATCTCGGGCCTGGAAGCCAGCGCTGAACTGCAAGCCGCCGCGGATAGGCTCTATGAGGCTGCGCTTCAGAATCGATAGCCCAACCCGATACCCGCACTCAGGTACCGAAAGCCCAGATTAAAAGGGCTCAGGCGCTGGGTGACGGGCTGCTGTGTATCCGGATTCTCGAAGCTCAGCTCGAGATTCGGAGAGCGCATAAACGCCCCGTATCGATACTGGGCCGTCAGCTCCAGAAACAGCCCCGTCTCACTGAAGGAAAACAACCGGAGGCCCATCGTAAATCCGGGCACGGGACGGTAGACGACAGCGCGCACGTAATCCAGCAGCGTAGCCCGGCCCAGACGCGCCTCCAGTTGCGCCAGCAACACAGACGGCCCCACGAAAACGTCCACATAGGGCAACATCCGATAGGCCAGGATCGGGCTTATCCAGTAGGTCCGGTAGCCCACATCGGCCGTGACACGCGTAGGCCGGTCGTAGCCGTTGGTCATCCCTTTTGTGCTCAGCCCCAGAAGCAATCCCCCGGAGAGCGACTCGGCCAGCTGGCGCTGCATGCGCAGCTGCACGGACAGGTAATCGCCCCCATCGGATCGGGGATGTTCCAGCCCCCCCACGTAGGGAGCCTCCTCGTCCAGATCTCCGTATCCCTGCGCAATAAGGGCCTGCTCTACATCCGTGCGAGGGCCCCCGCGCAACAGGATGATCTGCAGGGACCCCTCCCAGGGGGAACGCGAGGCCGAAACCCAGGAAACCTGCGGCCGCAATAGCGGACGGCCGAACGGCATATCTTCCGATTGCCCCCATAAAGAGGCGGGGCTTATGCCGAGGAGGCCGATCAACACTCCCCCCACCCAACGGGTATGCATACGCATCCTCCTGCCTTCTTACGCCCACCAAAAAAGCATCCCCGCCCGCACTCGGGCAAGCGGAGGCATGAACCGACCAAAAAAGAGCCGGACCTGTTCCCAGGTCCGGCTCCGGGGGGTGAGAAAAGCGGCCGAGCTATACCCGGAAGTTGCGCAACCGGTAGGAGAAGCTGAACATGAGATATCGGCCCAGCGCCTGGGTGCGCACGTCCTGGATGTACTGCTCGGTCACGTTACGGTTGATGTTTTTATTCTGATTGAGGATATCGGCCAGCCCGATGCGCAGCTCGCCGGCGTTGTCCTTGAGGAATTTCACCCCCAGCGCGGCGTTCCAGAGCAATACGGGCTTGTCGAGCTCCCCCCCGAGCCCCCGATACTGGCTATAGGCGAACTGGGAGCTGAACACAAACCGGCCCCACGGTTGCAGGTTCACGTTTGCCGAAACGCGATGGAGCTGATAGCGGCTGTCCCCCGCACCTGTGGAGGTGCGCACCTGGTTGAGGTTGAAGTTGTACATGAGGTTGAAGTCCACCCGTTCGCTGATGTTGCTCGTAAGTCCCAGTCCGCTGTTGAGCCCATAGAGATCAGACCAGGTGCGAAGCCCGGAGATCAGCCCGGGGGTACGGGTGTAGTTGAGCCCCGCAAGCAGGTTCATGTTTGTTCTGAGCAGGCCCAAAGGCCGGCTGTGCACCAGGAAAAGACGCGCACCCCGGTTGCCGTCCAGGTTTGTGGGATAGGAGTACTGCGCCCCGCGCGGCAACAGGACCCCGTTGGGCAACAGAGTATCCCGCCGGGCCAGGATCGTGGCATTGGTCACGTAGTTGAACCCGTAGTTCACGTTCAGGACGGCCAGGAAGAAGCGTCCTCCCAGCGGATCGGTCGCCTGATACCGGATTAGGCCTATGTGGTTATAGCTGGGCTCCAGATCCGGATTGCCGCTGGAGAGAAAGAGGGGATTGGAGTTATCCACCACAGGCTGCAGCTGGTTAATGGAGGGCAGGCTCGACCAGGTGCGGTACGTAAAGCGCAGATTCTGCGTCGGGCCCAGACGATACTCGAATTCCGCAAAGGGCAGCAGCGTGTTAAAGGACCGATCCACCCGCACGGCGTAGGGATAGGTCTGATCCCCCATCATGCGGCGGTGCTGATACGTCAGACGCAGGGTCAGGCGTGTAGCCTGCCTCCGATACTGGTAGCTGAGCACCCCCTGCTGGGTGAGGATCGTGTTGTCAAACTGGCTGGAGAGCGCGGGGATGGGATCGCCCAGTAGCCCCGTACTCGGATCCAGCTGGCTGGTCTGCTTGTCCGCCCATCTGCGCTCGAAGGTGGGCTCGTATTCCAGCTGCAGCTGTCCGTACCGACCTACGGGCTCCGTGTAGCTGATGTCCAGATCCACGCTGTAGCCAGGACGCCGATCCTGGACGTGCTGGCTGAAGGTAGAATCGATCTCGATCGGTCCCAGGGGACCGTTGCGGAAGAAAACATTGACCGAATTCTGCTCACTCTCCTGAGAGCGGTTATTAAAACCCGTGTTCAGACGCACAGAGAAGGTGCGGCCTTGTACGGCGAACCGGCGCCGGTAGAGCGCCTCCACGCTGCCGTTGTAGCCAAACAGGTCCGATGTATAGGCATTGGAGGTCTGGCTCAAGGACTGCCCGGAGGGCAGAAGCGTAATACCCCGCAGCGTGTTGCGCGTGCCGTTATCCTGGAAGCTGATCCGGGGGGTGATGAGCAGGCTGTTGTTCGGATCGATCGTATACTCCATGCGGAGGTTGAGGCGATGGTTGTAGTTCGTGCTCTGATTGCGGTTCACCTCCTCATAGCGTTGCTGGAAAGCCGCTATGTCGGAGAAGTACTGCCGGTTTGTGTACGTCTCGGCCTGATTGCCCAGCCGGTTGAAGAAGTAGCTTCCCGTTAGCTGAATTTTCCCGTTGTTGAGCACATCGGAATAGTTGATCCCCACGGAGTGGGTCGTATTCAGGCCGGGCTGCTCTCCGACGAGGAAATTGCCCACGTTGCGGAACATGTCTCCGCCCCCGCCGGGGCCACCTCCTCCGAAGAACATCCCGCCCTGTCCTCCTCCGCCGCCTCCCCTGGGCCCCCCTCCAGGTCCTCCGAAGGCGCCGAACATGCGAAACATGCCCCCTCCGCCGGAGGAGCCCAGGGCACCCAGAATGTCCTCGATGGCGAAGTTTTGCTGGTTGACGTTGTTGCCCAGCCCGATGAGAGAGATACGCCGGTTGCCGGCGAAGACGTTCACCGAGCCCCCGCTCATGTAGCGGGAATCGGAGCCGTAGCCGGCATAAAGGCGACCGAACTGACCAAAACGGCGATCCGGGCGCGTGATGATATTGATCGTCCGCTCCGTGTTGCCATCATTGAAACCCGTAAACTGAGCCTGCTCGCTGAGTCGATCAAAGACCTGAATGTTCTGCACGACTTCCGCTGGCAGGTTGCGCAGTACGGCCATAGGATCCTGGCCGAAAAATTCCCGGCCATCAACGAGCACCCGGCGCACGGTTTCCCCCTGCGCCTGCACCTGCCCGTTCTCGATCGTAACCCCGGGCAGCTTTTTGACCAGATCCTCCGCCGTGGCGTCCTGCGTGACCTTAAAGGCCGCCGCATTGAACTGGATCGTGTCTCCCTTGACCACGGCCCGCTCCTGCACGGCCTCGACGGTGACCTCTCCGGCCGTAAGCGGCGCCGGCTCCAGAGCCAGCGTGCCCAGATTCACCGCAGCGGTCACATTGAGCTCGCGCTGCAGGGGCTTATAGCCCACAAAGGAGATATAGAGTCGGTACCGGCCCGGAGCCGGAAGCCGGACAGCGAAATTCCCCTGCATATCGGCAGCCACGCCGAACATCCGGGTCGTATCCGGAAGGGCGCGCAGCACCACGTTCGCACCGGGGAGCGCAATACGCTCTTTGGCGTCGATGACGCGTCCGCTGACGAGAATAGCTCGATCCTGGGCCTCTGCACCCAACGCGTAGCCCATCAACAGACCCGCTACCCACAATAACCGCACATACCGCATGTCACTTTCCCCTTTTTGTGCTTCTGGGAATTATCCTTTGATCCCCGGAAAACTCGCCTCTATAGACGCAAAGCGACAGCAAAAAGTTCGATGGGGTTGTAAAGAAGCGGTTACGGACAGGCTACAGACGGCCCGTGTGCCCAAAACCGCCCGCAGCGCGCCGGGTGGCTTCCAATTCCGGCACCAACCGCCATCGGATGCGTTCATAACGGGCGATGATGAGCTGGGCGATGCGCTCGCCGGGTTGTATCAGAAAGGGTTCTTTCCCCAGGTTGATGAGGATCACCTGCACCTCGCCCCGGTAATCGCTATCTATCGTGCCCGGTGCGTTGAGTACGGTCACCCCATGACGCAGCGCCAGACCGCTGCGGGGCCGTACCTGGGCCTCGTAGCCGGGGGGCAAGGCCAGGGCGAGCCCGGTGGGCACAAGGGCGCGTCCGCCGGGCTCCAGCAGCAGGGGTTCCTCTATAGCCGCGCGCAGATCCAGACCGGCTGCGCCCTCGGTGGCGTACTCTGGAAGCCCCCAGCGGGCCCCATGGGGCAGGAGCAGTACAGAAATTTCCAGCATCAGAGCATGGAATGCTGTCCGAGCACTTCCTGCAGGTCCGACAGGGGCAGCCCGAAGGCCTCGGCCACGCCCGGATAGACGATCCGCCCGTGCACCACGTTGGCGCCCGCCAGCAGCTCCCGGTTCTCCCGCAACGCCCGCACCCATCCCTTATCCGCCAGTTCGAGGGCATAGGGAAGGGTGGCGTTGGTGAGCGCGATCGTGGAGGTCATGGGCACCGCGCCAGGCATATTGGCCACGCAGTAGTGCACGATCCCATCGACCACGTAGGTGGGGTTTTCGTGTGTGGTCGGATGACAGGTCTCGATGCAGCCGCCCTGATCAACGGCCACGTCGATGACCACCGTGCCCGGCCGCATAAGCCCCAGCATGTCGCGCGTGATCAGATGGGGTGCCCGGGCACCCGGGATCAGCACCGCACCGATGACCAGATCCACCGAGGGCAACAGCTCCCGGATCGTATGCTCGTTGGAGACCTGCGTAATCACATTGGCCGGCATGACCTCCGAGAGCTGCCGCAACCGGTACAGGTTCACATCCAGGATCGTCACCTGCGCTCCCATGCCAGCGGCAATGCGGGCCGCATTGGAGCCCACCACCCCCCCACCCAGGATGAGCACATGGGCCGGACGCACCCCCGGAACCCCACCCAGCAGAATCCCCTTCCCGCCATGGGTCTTCTCCAGGTACTTGGCCCCCTCCTGGATGGACATACGCCCGGCCACCTCGCTCATGGGGATGAGCAGGGGCAGGGAGCCATCGGCCCGTTGCACGGTCTCATAGGCTATAGCCACGCAACGAGAGCGCATAACGGCCTCGGTGAGCTCCCGGCTGGCGGCGAAATGAAAAAACGTGAAGACGATCTGATCTTCTCGCAACAATCGGTACTCCGGCTCGATGGGCTCCTTAACCTTCAGGATCATCTCCGCGCGTGCGTAGACCTCCTCGGCGGTGTCGAGGATTTCCGCCCCCGCCTCGCGGTACTGGGCATCCGTAAACCCGCTCCCCAGCCCGGCTCCGGCCTCTATGAGCACCCGATGTCCCCGCTTGCGAAATTCATGCACCCCGGCCGGGGTGATTGCCACCCGGTTCTCGTAAGGCTTGATCTCCCTGGGAACCCCGACAAGCATGATGTTTCCCTCTGGTTGGGTTTGGATCAGAGCAAAATTACCCGACCCCGGGATTTGTTTACCACTCCCCTCAGTGCACCCCTCCCATGAGCCGTCGAATATGAGGCACCAGCCACGCCAGCACGAGCGCTGATCCGGCCGTAGTGGCGAAGATGGCCAGAAACAGCCCGGGCAGGGGCAGTCGCTCGAATAGCCCGGCAACCTGCCCGCCTATAAAGTTGCCCACGGAAATGGACAGAAACCAGACGCCCATCATCTGCCCCACTACCCGTTCCGGGGCCAACTTAGTGACCGTGCTCAGCCCCACGGGGCTCAGACAGAGTTCCCCGATGGTATGGCAGAGGTAGGTGGCAATCAGCCACAACGGGCTCACCTTGACCCCGTTCTGGGCCATCCAGGCCGCGGGCACGAGCAGGAGAAACCCCAGCCCCACAAAGAAAAGCCCCCAGGCGAACTTGGCCGGCGAAGAGGGTTCCCGTCCCCTCCGGGCAAGCCAGAGCCAGAGCCCGGCAAAAACCCCGGAAAGCACGATGATGAAGAAGGCGTTTACGGACTGAAACCAGCTCGAAGGAAAGGAAAATCCGAACAGCACGGTGTTCGTGTACCGATCCGCGAACAGGTTCAGCGTCGATCCCGCCTGTTCGAAAGCGGACCAGAACAGAGCGGAAAACAGAAAGAGCACAAACACGGCCGCAAGCCTGCCCCGCTCGAGGGCGGTCCACCGTCCCCGCAGAAAGAGGGATCCGAAGTACACAAGCGGCACGCCGAGCAGGAGCAGGCCCAGGGTGCGCGTGACCCCCTGCACCGAAAGCCGCCACAGCCCCGCCCGGTCGAGCCCTATAGCCAGTGCGATCACCCCGAGAAGGCCCGCAATTCCCCCCAGCAACAGGCGCAGGTCACGAGCCCGCTCCGCGGGATCGATCCGGCGCTGGGGCCGGAGCCCGGCCTGTCCCAGATGTCGGCCCCCCAGCACATACTGCACCAGACCCAGCGTCATCCCCAGGCCCGCGGCCCCGAAGCCGTAGTGCCAGTCAATGCGCTGGCCCAGATAACCGCAGACAAACGGCGCGATGAAGGCGCCCAGGTTAATGCCCATGTAGAAGAGGGAAAAGCCGGCATCCCGACGGATATCCTCTGGTCCGTAGAGCATGCCCACCATCGTGCTGATGTTCGGCTTAAGAAGCCCCGTGCCGACAACGATGAGCGCAAGGCCCGTATAGAAGGGGACGAGGTCCCCGAAGAGATCCGTCACGGCCGGAAGGAACATGCTGTAGTGGCCACAGGCGATGATGATACCCCCTAGCAAGACGGCGCGCCGGGCGCCCAGAAACCGGTCGGCGATCCACCCGCCGGGCAAACCCGTCATGTACACCAGGGCCGTGTACAGCCCGTATATGGCTCCGGCGGTGGCCACATCGAAGCCCAGCCCTCCGGAGGCCACGGGCGCGGTCATGAACAGGATCAACAGGGCGCGCATCCCGTAGTAGCTGAAGCGCTCCCAGAGTTCGGTGAAAAACAGGGTCGATAGCCCGCGGGGATGGCCGAAAAAGCCCCGATCCCCGACGAGATCGGAAGCGACCTGCGGACGGACGTTCTCCATACGTTGCTCCCTTGCTTGTGGGGATGGTGGAAAAAAGGCGACCCACCGGATTTCGGGCAACTATCGCTGTGGCGCCTGCCAGGGCCTATCGGGGATCCCAGCCTGCCGATTGGCCCATCGAGCCATCACGAACAGCGCATCGGAAAGTCGATTCAGGTAGCGCAGAATTTCCGGATTGACGGGCTCCTCTCGGGCCAGGGCCACACATACCCGCTCGGCCCGGCGACATACCGTGCGGGCCAGATGCAGAAACGCGGCCGCCCTGGAACCTCCGGGGAGGATAAAGTACTTCTGCCGCTCTAGCTCCGCCTCCCAGCCGTCGATCCAGACTTCCAGCCTGTGGGTCATCTCCCCGCGCACGCGAGGCACATAGGCGTTCTCCTCCGGAGCGGCCAGGTCGCTCCCCACGACAAAGAGGTCTCGCTGGACCTCCTGCAGGGGCTCAACGAGTCCTGCCGGGGGGTCCTCTACGAGTACCACCCCCAGAACGGCGTTGAGTTCATCGACCGAACCGTAGGCTTCCACCCGGAGGGCGTCTTTGGACAGCCTTCTTCCCCCGAAAAGCGAAGTATACCCCTCGTCTCCGGTTCGGGTATAGATTTTCATGATCCTCTCCTTCAGGATGTGATGCCAACCCGAATTTTAAAGCCGATCTGCTGCGTGGTCGAGGGCGTCACGCGCGAGGAGCCGCGCGGGGCCACGTCCTCGATGCGCCAGCGAAACTCGGCTGTGACCCGGCTGGAAAAGGTGTATCCGAAGGTGGGTTCTATGACCCAGCGGGCGGAACCGTCACTGGTACGCGGCCGCAGATCTTCGATGCGCAGAGCACCCGAAAGCGCCTCATCGAGGTCCTGGCTCAGGTAATAGACATCGCGCACCTCCTGGCTGAACGAAATGGCCAGCCCTATCGTCACATCGTTATCCAGCGAGCGTATGCCGAAGAGGGAAAAAGGAAGCCGGAAGCGGGAACGCCGGTAGCTGGTTCGAAAGCTGAGCTCGGCCACGCGGCGTATGTTCACGTTCGCGTTCGAAAAGCTGAGCGAGACGATGCGCGCCTGATTATAGGTGAGCTCCGTACGCACGTCCCCCTTCCAGGTCAGGCTGAGACCGATCAAGGGCGCAAAACGCTGCGCTATGCTCAGATCGCGCCCCTCGTAGGCGGGGATTGTGTCGTAGACTCGAATCCCCCCGATGCGGTAGGTGAAGGGTGCCCCCGCGTTGAGATTAGCCCTCCAGGAGGCCTGGTACTGCCCCACATATCCGTGGCGCAGGACGATCGAGCTGACCAGCCGGCGCAGAATCCAGAGGCGCTCCAGCCCCGTCCAGACGACCTGCCAGTTCGGAAGCGGCAGAACAAGCATACCATAGCGATCCCGCACGCCGGAGAACGGACCGCCAAAGATGCGTTGAAAATCCCACAGCAGCGAGGCGTTCGAACCCACCACGAAACCGTCTCCGTCGCGGTCCCGCACCTCGCCGCCCTGTATACCGTCGGCCTGCAGTCGAGCCCATTGAGCCCGGAAAAACCGACCGTAGGAGCCCCGCAGCCCCCAAGTCGTAAGCGTCGTCTGCCCCTCTCGGGTGGTAGCCTCCTGAAAGCGCCTCTGCATTGGATCAAAGGTAACCGTACTCTGCAGATTGCCCTGCCACTGCCCATCCCAGTTCAGATCCAGCCGTAACTCGGGCAACAGGGAAAGGCTCGTGCGCGCCCCTATCTGCCGGGTCTGCTGCCAGCTGTCCAGAAACCGCACCCCGCCTACGCGCACGCGCTGCTGTGGATCGAGCGTGCGTTCCCAGCCCAGCCGGTAGGCCAGGGAGGGAGAGCGACGACTGGGATCATCGGCAAAAAGCGCGCGCAACCCGGCCGGACCGGCAAAGCCCGCATTTCGGGCCTGTTGCCGCTGGGTGAAGGAGAGGTCTATCTGGCGCAGGCTCGTAAGGGCGAAAAGCACCCGCCTCCAGAGCTGTTTCCAGAGGGGCTCAGAAGCCCGGCTACCGCCGCGCGACCAGGCCTGCAGCTCCTGATACCAGCGAGCCGAACTCCACAGCTCCCCGATACGCAGCTGCCCGTTTATCCGCCAGTCGGCCTGGTTGCCTATCTGGGCGCCCGTACTGTCCCCCGCCGGACCGTTGTTCCACAAAAAGTCTCCCGTATAAGCGCCAGAGAGCACAAGCCAGCGCAAGGCGGGGTAGGCGCTGAACCGGGGAGTGAAGGTGGCCGAAAAGCTCTGCGTGTACGTCTCCGGTCGGACCCCCGGATAGCGCCCCCACAGGCGATCCCAGACGGCGCGTTCCGAGAGCACCCGCAACCGGCGCAGTCGCACCGTATCCTGCAGGGTCACATAGATCGTATCCACCCCCAGCGCGGCCAGGCTCGTCTGTCCATTGTACGTGTACCCGAGCCCGAGAAACGGGAAGGGGTTATACTGCAGGCCCATCCCCTCCCGATACTGCAGCTGATGCGTTTCCCGAACCGGCTTGATGGCCTCCAGGGGCAGACCGGGTTGCTGGCGCAGATCCCCCGTCGTGGGCCGGTCCTGGGTGCGGATGAGCTGTCGCGATAGCCCGGCCTGCAAGGAGAGGGAGCTGGGCAGGTAATTCAGACGAAGATCGGCCAGCAGGTCCAGCACCGGAATCCCCTCCAGAAAACGGAATGGGCGCACAACGGCCAGGCGAGGCAAGGTGAGCTGATACTGCGCCGTCGTAGACCACTGCCAGCGGCGATCGAAGATCAGCGTGGGACTGGAGGCCTCCTCCTCGACATAGGAAAACTGCACCCCCAGCGGATCGAGCAGGTACCGACCCAGCGGGTGTGTAGAACCCGATTTTCGAATGCTCGGAAGGGCGATGGAACGTGTCTGCCGCTGGGTACGGGCCGCCTGATAGAGGGAATCGACCCGCATACGCCGGAGGGCCGGATCCAACGTCGTATCCCGCTCGATCAATCGGCGAATGGTGACCAACTGCACATCGCCCCCTGCCCCGGGAGCGTAGGTGGGCGTAGTGCGGGACTGCTGCCAGGTGACGGACAGAGGGATTTGCCATCCGTAACGGGCAAGATAGAAGCGCTCCAGGTTCCAGCGCGTGTTCAGCGACCAGCTGAAGCGATCTTCCTTGCCGCGCTCTTCGAGCCGGCTTTCCACAGAACCGAATCCCGCCGTGCGGCGGTCCAGGCTGAAATCCAGCTGAGCCAGATCGGCCAGTTGCAGGCTGGCACTGCCCACGGCGGCCCATCCGGATCGGGCATCGAAGCCCGTCACGCGCAGCTCGTTTATCCAGAATTCCGCATTCAGCACGGCTCGGCCCGTGCGCGGGTTTCGGATTCCGACAGCGATCTTGGTAACCTGGCTCAGGCTGGGTCTACCCCGAATATACAGGCCCGCCCCGGGGGGCACATCCTCGTAGTCGAGCAACTCCGGAGCCCCGAAAAGAGAATCCTCGGGAATCCCCCGCTCATCTCGCAGTTGCTTGAGCTGATTGAGCCGATCCAGGAGGATATTGACCCGGTTCTCGGCGGGCCATAGAAGCTCGGCCGTATAGGCGCTGGCCCCTCCCGGCAACAGGGGGGTCGGTTTCACCGGTTGCCGGTATTCGTAGTAATCGCGCAGCAAATCCGAACCGATCCGCACAAACAGTTCCGCTTCCTCCGCTTTCTCGTATCCCTCGCCGTGGACGTCCATACGCAGGTTGGAATAACGCAACAGGTTCAAGCCTCCGAAGGTTTTAAAGATCGCCCGCTCGTCGCCCCGATAGAGGTTTTGCACCCGCAACAAAAGCGCCTGCTCGTTGCGCTGAATCTGCTCCAGCGTCGTGCGATCGACCGGACGGATCGCCCCGGGAGGGCTCTTGTAGGGAATGGGGGTGCGCGTGGCGTTTTCCTCGATATTGATCGTGGCCACCTCAAAGCGGGTATCCGGATTCTGCGTGCCCACGTTCAGACGCGTCCACTGGCTACCGACCAGCTCCAGGGTGGCAAAGCGCAACGTGACCGGCTGGCTGAAGCCTGTAAGCCAGAATCGGAGGGCCTCAACCACCTTGAAGTCCCGGATGTCCCCCACCCGACGCCGGTACTGCGCCAGAGGAATGCGCACCAGATACCAGGTCTGCCGTACCCCTCCGATTTCGACCTCCCGCCGGTCGACCACATATCCCCTGCCCGGCTGCATCTGCTCCGGATCGAGCTCCAGCTCGTACTGAAAATACGCGTTGCGTGTATCCAGGGCGTTGTTACCGTTGAGGTCCTCGGTATCCGGAAACTTTGTCGAACCCAGGATACCGGACTGCGCAAGCGGGGTGTTGCCCTCCAAACCGGGGAAATAGCGCCGAAATCGCTCCTGCCAGCCCACCTCGGCCGGAAGAGTCGGATCCAGATAGTAGCGGTAATTGTCCGCAGAGGGATCGTTCCAGAGGCGTTGATACTCCGGGGAGTTCTCCCCGAACTGCCTGCGTACGGCCTCCAGAAAGTCCCGGAAATGGAGGCGTTCTTCTTCGTCCCGCATCCCATCCAACCCCACGTCCTCGTAGGCACGCACGCGGGGGTCGTTGGAAAGCAGTTGATCCTTGATCCCCCGGGATACCTTTCCCCACGGGTCGCGTGTAAACGAGTTACTGGTCGAATCCAGCCCGTCTTCTGTGTTCAGCTGTCCGTTCGGAATGACGTCCTCGCTGATATAGCCGATGTCGATATACAGTCGGCCCCGATCCCCGGGACGCAGCTGGGGAGCAAACCAGAACTCGAGAAACTCGATGTTGTTGATTTCGAAGTTGTTGTATCCATCCGGAATACGGGTCATGATCCCGGCCCAGGCGGAGCGGGGATCGGCCTTGAAGCCGGCCAGATCGCGGTTGTAGTTGTACGGCCCTCGCTCTCCGGGCAGATACCATAGATCAAAAGTTTGCAGGTAGTCCTGTCCCCGCTGCACCTGGCGTTCGGGGAAGAGTTGGCGCTGCTGAATGGGCCATGTCTCCGGGCCCAGAGGGGCTTTATCCTGTCCATAGAGCTGAATGGGGATGGCATACCAGGACAACCAGGCGCGCCAGGTTGTCTTCAGGGAATCATCAAAGGCCGTACTGCCGCGCACCCGGCCTATGGAGTCGGGCAAGCTGGCCAGACGCCAGATCCCCGGACTGAGCAGGGAGACCGCGCTGCGCACGCCCTCAAAGTCGTCGATATAGGACACCCCCCGACGCTCATCCGGAGGCACCGGATAGCCTTCGCGGCGCAGCCGCTCCTGGGTCTGACGGACCAGGGCGGTGCTCACAAATCCCGGCACCAGCTGCGCCACCTCACCGCGCACCTGCAGTTTGGAGGGGGCTTTGGTCTGCACTAGCGGCAGGACATCGAGCAGACGCGTCAGCCAGCGGGATTCCACCGTGTAGTTGCCGTCCAGCCCCCAGATCAGGTTGCGGACCGGCTCCTCGCCGATGCGGTTTTTATCGGCGATGGGCTGTTCGCCCAGCTGCAGGAAAGTGGCCCCGAGTTTGAGATTTTCTGCCGCATCGTAGTCGGCCCGCAGGCCGAGCAGGGTCTTTTGCTGCAGTCGGAAGGCTTTCTGCTGTTCGAATTCCACGATGATCTGCCGTCCCGGCTGCAGATAGGTGGGATCGGTAAAGGTAATCGTGCCCGTGATGTAGTCCACCGTATAGGCCGAAGGGGGCACAAGCACGCCCCCGCTGAGCACGCGAATACTGCCCTCCACGACCCCACCCAGCCCGGCACCCAGGCTGTACTGCTGGCGTGCGCTGCCGCGAGATCGCCCCTTGATGAAATAGACATCGCGCGGGTCGCGTCGGGCCTCGACGCGGGTTTCTCGGTAGAGGGCATCAAAGACGAGGGTGTTTTCCAGCTCCTTGAGGTCCGCGCGCTCGGCGGCCGCCTGGTAGATGGCCTGCCGGAGCGTGCTTCCGAAGGGCTCCAGCACGGGAAAAAGAAGCCGCCCCTCGCGTTCGTTGATTGTATAACCCGGCAGAAAATCGAAGCGATCATCCGGCTGGGGAGCCTGATTGTCGTTGAGCCTGTCCAGCCCGGTCAGCTGCAGAAGCGAAACGGGCCGACCATCCCGCTGCCGGATATCCAGCCCGGGCAAGGTGCGCGACTCCGGCAGTCCGGGTTTGCGATAGACGACATCGAGCTGCAGCTCCCCGGCCCGGAAATTGCTCCCGGGCAATCGGTATATGTTGCGCAACACCAGATCCCAGGACGGATCCCCGGGCACCGGATTGGTGGGTCGGATGAGCTTGAGCACCAGGCGGTTGATCTGGGATCCACTCGACCCCCCTCCCCGGGCGAAGTCCCCCACCTCTACCAGCCGCCCGGAGGCATCTACATAGCGGTAGGCCACCGCCACCGCCTGGAAATTCGACAGGCTCGTACGCAGGCTGATATACCCCAAGTTGGGGTCGAAAGTGTAGTCCCGGCCCGGCTCCAGCCGAAGAAAAGTGCCCTGTACGTAGGCCCGCGGGCTTACCCCCAGCTCGCGCTCCAGGATGTCTGTGACCTGGTTGGAAAGCCGCAGGCGCTCAAGCACCGCATCCGAGAAGCGGTCCAGCGCTGGATCGGGTGGTCGGCTCTCCCCGGCCTCACCGAGCTCCAGCAGCGCCACCGCGTCGCGTTCATTTTCCTGCAACCGCTGCTGGCTCTGGCGCAACACCCAGACCTCCACATCGGTTATCTGTACCTCGGCCAGGATGGTCGGTGGACGGCTGAAGGCCTGCCCCGGGCCGATCCCCCAGCGATTGCGGAAGTAAAAACCCAGAAAGAAGTGCGTATCATCCTCGTAATCGGTAGCCTTGAGCTCAAAGACGTTCTCCTCCACCCCGCCGTCGAGCACAATGCGCGCCCTTTCGCCGTCCTGCTGACTGAAGACCGTCGACAGACGCACCGGACCCAGCTGTAGATCGGAGCGAATTCCGAAAAGCGCCTGCCCGCCGCTGATGAGCTGCGAGGGGGTCTGCAGGGAGACGTTTCCGGCCTCGATGCGTTTGATGATCTCGTCCTCATAGCCGATGTACTGGAGCTTGAGACGGTTTTCAAAATCCAGCATGCGCTGCGTATCCCAGTCCGTCGAGACCGTCAGCTTATCCCCGATACCCCCGGAAATCCCGAGCCGGATGTTCTGCCCGAAGAGGGGATCGATGCGCTTCTGTTGCTGTGGAGGTAGGTTGGGGTCGCGGTTGTTCTGTATGGACAGGCCCAGATCGATATCGGCCTGGCCGTTTACCCGAAGGGACACAGTCGGAGCGCCAAAGAGCGTGCTAAAAGCCGAAGACCTTCCTCCGGGCACCTCGATGCGCAGATCCAGCAACCCCCGCGAAGCGGCCTGCTCCTGCTGGCGAAGGCGCAACAGCTCCCGCCAGGTGCGGGCGAGGTCGTATCGGAGCCGCTCCTGTCGATAGCTCAGATAATCGACCGTGAGCGGTATCCGGACGGTAAGGCCGGAGACGGTTTCCCGCGCGGTCATGCGACTATAGGTGGAATCCGGCCGCACCTCATGGCGCCACACGGAGCCCGGCAGGGGCAGGGCGACAAGGGGTTCCACCCGTCGGGGAAAGAGCGGGCTGACCCAGTAGGACCGAAGGCGATATGGCAACGCGGACCGACCCGTATCCGCCGCCGCGCTGTCGGCCCCCACGGCCGGGGGCGAAAGGGTGTGCTGAGCAGGGAAAAACCGATCTGTACCCCGGGGAACAGACCCTGAGGCCAGCCCCCACAGGGTGAGCGCAATCATGAAGAATCCGAGAGGGCGTCCAGAGAACGCCCGCCCATCCTGCTGTCCGACCATACAGATGCGTTTCTATATGCGCCGCCTGCTCTGACTCCGGTCGATATTGGGCGGCAACGTTACCGTAGCAACGGCTCAGGCAGGAAGTGACCTCTTCTGGTAGAAACGTCTCCGGTCTGCGATCCGCATTGCCCGACCCCGACAGGCAGGCTATCTTGGATCGGGGCAAAAAGTACGTGACTTCCCGGACCCGAAGCAAGGACCGGCCGTGCTCCGACTCCGCCATCTCGATCGCCTGCTGCTGCGCGCGCATATCGGGCCGTTTCTGTTCGCCTTCAGCCTGCTCATGTTCCTGCTCCTGCTGCAGTTTCTGGCCCGGTACCTGCCGGAGCTTGTGGGCAAGGATCTGGGAGCGGGCACGATTCTGGAGCTTATCGCCTACAATCTGGCCTATATGGTCGTGCTGGCCGTGCCCATGGCCGTGCTGGTGGCCGCGCTGGTGGCCTACGGGGATATGGCCGAATTTCATGAACTCACCGCGGCACGGGCCGCAGGCATTCATCTGCTCCAGCTTATGCGGCCGACGCTCCTGGCCGGCGCGCTGCTCATGGTGCTGATGGCTGTTTTCGCCGCCGAGATCCTGCCCCGGGCCAACGCGCGTGCCCGGGCGTTGTGGATCGATATACGGCAGACCCGACCCGCCTTCGCCCTGCGGCCCGGAACCTTCTACACGGGCCTGGAGGGCTATAGCATCTATGTGGAACGCATAGAAAACAACGGACGCCTGCACGGGCTGTTGATCTACGACTATGCGGAGGGATTCAACCGTACCGCCGTGATCACGGCCCGGGAAGGCATACTGCAGTTTCGCGCGGGGGGACGGACACTGCGTCTGGTGTTGCAAGAGGGGGCGGTGGATCGGCAGATCGGTCTGCCATCGGGCACGGATCATCGCTATGAGCGCATGCGCTTTCAGGAGCTGGTGCTGTACTTCGATCTATCCGAATATCGGCTGGTCCGTTCCGAATCGGGTCCGCAACGGGGAACGGATCGCACCATGACGCTGGGCGAGCTGCGCGCGGCCGCCGACACCCTGCGTCGAGAGATCAGGGGAGACCGGCTGCGCCTGGAGCGGGAAAGCCGCCTTTTCCGACGCGACAGCGTACTGCGCGCCTGGGATGAGCTGCTCACGCCCCCTGCACCCGGAGACACGCTCCTGTATCGGAGGCTTCTGGCAGCCCAGCAGGCAAAGCCCCGATCCGCCGGGGGGAAACTTCACGCCCTGCTCGGCGCTCCACCGGATTCCGCATTGCTGTGGGCCCACCGTGCCGCCGCCCGGGCGCGCATGTTGCGCAACCAGGCCGATAACGCGGCCAACCTCCTCTCCTGGCGCCGGAATCGGATCGCCCAGTACGAGGTGGAAATCCACAAAAAATTGGCCGTCTCTGTCGCCTGTGTGCTCTTCATCCTGCTGGGCGCCCCACTGGGCGCCACCGTGCGCAAGGGCGGGATCGGAACCGCAGCCACGATCAGCACCTTCTGCTTCCTCATCTACTGGGTATTGCTCATCCAGGGAGAAAAAATGGCCGACCGCGGCCATATTCCCCCCTGGCTGGGGATGTGGGGGGGCAACTTGCTGTTCGGTCTTTTGGGTCTCTGGCTTACCTATCGCGCCACCTTCGAGGTGGCCTACGTGGATGTGGGTCACTGGTGGCTGTTGCGGCGGCTGCGAGCCTGGCGCCAGCATCAGCAGGGATAGCCGGCTGGAATCCTCTTGCCCCCCTTAAGCGTTGCAACCCTGGCCGAATAGAAGGAACCATTCCATGGCGCGTCGTACAACCCCGACCGTTTGGGTGGGAACCGTCCCTATCGGCGGCGCCCACCCGGTGGTGATCCAGTCCATGACGAACACCCCTACGGAAGATGCGCAGGCCACGGCCTGGCAGGTGGCGGAGCTATATCGGGCCGGAAGCGAGGTCGTGCGCATCACGGTCAACACGGATCGAGCCGCCCAGGCCGTGCCGGAGATTCGCAAACGGCTCGAGGACATGGGGGCAGATGTGCCGCTGGTGGGGGACTTCCACTTCAACGGGCATCTGCTCCTGCGACGCTATCCCGAAATGGCCTGTGCGCTCGATAAATACCGCATCAACCCCGGCACGGTGGGCCGGGGGGCCCAGCAGGATAGCAACTTCCGCACGATGGTCGAGGTGGCCCGTGAATACGGCAAACCCGTACGCATCGGGGTCAACTGGGGCTCCCTGGATACATACCTGCTCACCGAGCTCATGGACAACAACGCCCGTCTTCCGGAGCCCCGCTCGGCCCATGAGGTACTCCTGGAGGCCATTGTGGAATCGGCTGTGCGCAGCTATGAGCTGGCCCTCCGCTACGGGCTCCGAGAGGATCAGATCATCTTGTCGGCCAAGGTTTCCAGCCCCCCGGACCTGTGGTGGGTCTATCGGGAACTGGCCCGCCGCACCCCGGCTCCCTTACACCTGGGCCTGACCGAGGCGGGTATGGGGGTCAAGGGCATTGTGGCCTCGACCGCGGCCCTCACCCCCCTGCTGCTGGAGGGAATCGGGGACACGATCCGCATCTCCCTCACCCCCGCACCGGGAGAACCACGCACCCGTGAAGTGGAGGTCGCCCGCGAAATCCTGCAGGCCCTGGGGTTGCGGCAGCTGAGCCCCTCCGTATCGGCCTGTCCGGGCTGTGGACGCACCACCTCGACTTTCTTCCAGGAGCTGGCCCAGCGCGTCTCCGAGCACATCGCCACCCGTATGCCGGAATGGCGAGTCCGCTATCCGGGCGTGGAACAGCTCAAAGTAGCCGTAATGGGGTGCGTGGTCAACGGCCCCGGGGAGTCCAAGCACGCCGATATCGGCATCAGCCTCCCCGGAACGGGGGAGTCGCCCCGCGCGCCCGTTTACATAGACGGCCGGCACCACACGACGCTCAAAGGCGAACACATCGCCGAAGAGTTCATCGCCCTTCTGGAGGCCTATGTGGCCCAACGCTTCGGCGGCTCCGGAAACGGCCCTATATCCGACCCGGTGGAATCAGATACCAGTAAGCCCGGTTAAAGAGCTTTTTGGCGATGTGGTAAAAACGCGATGGCCTGGGCGGGCTGGGGGGCATCTCGTAATTGAAATCCAGTAGCGTGGCCTTTCCCTCGCCGAGTTCAAGAAAGCACTGTACGTGTCCATCGTAGTGCGCCTCCGGTTCCTGATCCCGCACAAAGGCCGTGATGCGCTCAGCGACCACGTGGGCCTGATAATGCGCCGTGGAGCCGGCCTTGGAAATGGGGATGTTCGTCGCATCCCCGATCACCCATACCTGTTCAACCCCTTCCATCTGGAGCGTGTAGCGATCCGTGGGGATCCAGCCCTCCTCATCCCCGATCTGGCTGGCGATGATCGCCTCTGCGCCCCGATGCGGGGGAATGATCACGGCCAGATCGTATTCCAGCTCCCCGACCAGACTGGAAATACGACGGCGCTCCGGATCGATACCGTCGATATCGAAGAAGAACTCTGTGCGGATGGCCCGCTCATCGAGATACCGTTGGGCCAGTTCGGCCACGGATTCGATTGGAAAGCAACGACCGATGGGGAAGGTATAGACAATCTCGCTCTGCTGGCGCAGGTTGCGCCGGCGCAGGTAGTCGTCCAGCAGGAAGGTAAACTCCAGCGGGGCCACGGGGCACTTAAACGGCATACCGCCGATACCGATCACGATTCGCCCTCCCCGGAAAGCGCGCAGGGCATGCTGCAGGTTGCGCGCACCCACGGCGGAGTAAAAATGATGCGCTCCCTCCCGCAGACCCGGAATACGATCCAGATCCAGGCGCGATCCGGTGGCGATTACAAGCATATCGTAGGGCACCCGCTCACCGGAATGCGTCCACACCTGGCGGCGATCCAGATCGAAGCGCTCCGCTTCATCATGTAGGAAAAAGACCTCCTGCCGCAGCAGTTCCTTCTCGGGACGAGACAGCTCGGTCTCTTCCTCATCCTCGACGGCCACGTAGAGCCAGCCGGGCTGGTATACATGCTCCCCATCCCGGCTCAGCAACGTCACCTGGGCCTCTTCGGGCCTCAGGCGCCTGACCAGAAGGTTAGCCAGCAACGTGCCCCCCACCCCGCCCCCGACGATGAGAATGCGGTACGGTTTCATAGCGGCTTCCTGGCCTGAATCTCGATGACGAACTTGCGTGCTCGGTTGTCGAGCTCGATGACCTCGAGCAGTCGGTGCCCAACCTTTTCGGCCCAGGCCGGGATATCCTTGATCGACCCCGGATCGGAGGAGATGACGGCGATTACATCTCCGGGCTGTGCCTTCTTGGCCATCCGGACCAGCTCCATAAGGGGTCCCGGGCAGGCCATGCCGCGTGCGTCGACTTCCTGCTTGATCGTATACATGGACGTCCTCCTGTGTCCATGCGCTTCACCTGGTTAGAAGCCTCATGAGCCGCCGGGGTGTCACCCGATTCGGTGAATGTTTCGTGAAGTGCGGTCTGGCCAAACAGAAAACGGCCGTGCTACCTTACATGTATGCTCGAGATCGCTCATACCTTCGCCCCCCGCGTGGCCGAGGGGCTACTGCGCCTGGGCGCTGTGCTGTTCCGGACCGAGGAACCGTTCCGGTGGGCCTCTGGCCTCTGGGCCCCTTTGTACTGCGACAACCGGCTGCTGATGGCGGATCCGGAGTTGCGGGCTTTCGTGGCCGAGGCGCTGGCGGAAACGATCCGGCAACGATATCCCGACGTGGAACTCCTTGCGGGCACGGCCACGGCCGGCATCCCTCATGCGGCCTGGGTGGCGGACCGACTCCGGTTGCCTATGGTTTACGTGCGACCACAGCCCAAAGAACACGGACGGGGTCGTCAGGTCGAGGGCCGTCTGATCCCGGGTGCGCGCACGGTGCTCATCGAGGACCTCATCTCGACGGGCTCTTCCAGCATCCGAGCGGCCGAAGCCCTGCGGCGCGAGAAGGCCCATATGCGGGGGATTGTCGCGATCTTCAGCTACAGCCTGCCCGGCACGGCGGCGCGTCTGGCCGAGGCAGGGCTATCGGCCGTGGCCCTCTGCGGACTGGAAGCCCTCCTGCAACAGGCCCGGCGCATGGGCTTGCTTTCGGAAGCCCAGGAATCCCTGCTTCGGGATTGGTATCGCGATCCGGAATCCTGGTCTCGACACTACGAGCAGATCCATGAGAGCGGCCGTTCTATCCATAGGGGATGAGCTCCTGATCGGCCAGGTGGTTAACACGAACGCGGCCTGGATCGGGGGAAAACTCACCGAGATCGGCATCCGGGTCATTCGGCAGCTCACCGTAGGCGACGATCCGGTCCTGATCCGGGAGGCGGTCGGCAGCCTGTGGACCGCAGGGGAAGTGCTCATCAGCACCGGAGGACTGGGCCCCACGCACGATGATCGCACCGTGGAGGCCCTGGCCGAATATTTCGGCTGGCATCTGGAGCTGAACGCGGAATGGGTAGCGCGCATGCGCGCCTTTTTCACCTCCCGCGGCCGCCCGATGCCGGAAAACAACCTCAAACAGGCCCTCTTGCCCCGGGAAGGAGAACTCATCCCCAACGAGCTTGGCACGGCGCCGGGGATCTGGTTCGAACGCGAAGGCCGCATCCTCATCGTACTCCCCGGTGTGCCCTACGAGATGCAGGCCATGATGGAGGCTTTCGTGCTTCCCCGCCTGCGGACGCGCCATCGGGGAACCCGCCTGCGCATGCGCACCCTGCTGACGGCCGGCATCGGCGAATCGGCCCTGGCCGAACGTATCGGAGAGCTCAGCCCCTGGCTGTGTCGCGGCCTGGAGGTGGCCTACCTGCCCGGCCCGCTGGGCGTGCGCGTGCGCATAACTGCGCGCGGGGAGGACGAAGAGGCGCTCAACCGGGCTATCGAGGAGCTGGAAGCATACATCCGCACCCGCGCCGGACGGTATATCTACGGCACCGACGAGGAAACGCTCCCGGCCGTCGTCGGCCGTTTGCTTGCCGAACAAAACCGCACAATCGCCGTGGCGGAATCCTGTACGGGCGGCCTGCTGCTGGACCGGATCACAGACATTCCCGGCAGCTCCCGCTACCTCCTGGGCGGTGTGGTGGCCTATGCCAATGAAGCCAAGGTGGCCCTGCTCGGGATTGAGGCGGAGTCCATCGCCCGATACGGGGCGGTGAGCCAACCCGTAGCCTGTCAGATGGCCGAGGGCGTGCGCCAGCGCTTCGGCGCCCAGATAGGCATTTCCACCACAGGCATCGCTGGCCCCACAGGGGGCAGTCCGGAAAAGCCGGTGGGGCTGGTCTGGATCGGCCTTTCGACCCCGGAGGGAACCCGGGCGCGACGCTTCCTTTTTGAACAGGATCGACGCCGCAACAAAGAGCGCGCTGTGCAGGCCGCGCTCTTCTGGCTGTGGCGATATCTGGTGGGACTGGAATCCGAAGAGGAAGCCTCGCTACCCGCAAAGGAAGCATGAGCTGGCCCCCGGAGAAAATCGAGGAAGTACGCCTGGCGGCCGACATCCTGCTCGTCATCGGAGAAGCCGTCTCGCTCAAACGCCGCGGCAAAAACTGGGTCGGTCTGTGCCCGTTCCACACGGAAAAAACCCCCTCTTTTACGGTCGCCCCGGATAAAGGGCTCTTCAAATGCTTCGGCTGTGGCCGGGGCGGGGATGTCTTTACCTTCGTCATGGAATACGAGCGCGTTTCCTTCCCGGAGGCCGTGCGCCTGCTGGCCGAACGCTTCGGCGTCCCCCTGCCCGATCCCGACCCGCGGGGGGCTCGCTCCCGCGATCAGGAGGCCCTCTACGAGGCCCTGCAAGAGGCTATGCGGTTTTTTTCCGAGCAGCTGCGCGCGCGCTCGGGAAAGCGGGCCCAGAACTACCTCCGCCGTCGGGGGATTTCCGAGCGCATCGCGCAACGCTTCGGATTGGGCTACGCCCCGGCCGGCTGGGATGCGCTGGCCCGTCATGTTCAGGCCATGGGTCTGGACCCTGACCCGTTTGTGCGGACCAATCTGCTCCTGCCCCGAAAGGACGGCACCTACGTGGACCGCTTTCGGGATCGCCTCATGTTCCCCATCACAAGCCCTTCAGGGAAGGTGATCGGGTTCGCCGGCAGACTGCTGCAGGCAATCCCCAATCAGCCCAAGTACGTCAACACCGCTGAGACCCCTCTGTACCGCAAAGGCGAGGTGCTCTATGGGCTATACCAGGCCCGGGAGGCGATCCGCGCCAGGGACGAGGCCCTGCTCGTGGAGGGCTATGCCGATGTGCTGGCCCTGCACGAATACGGATTCGAAGAGGCCGTCGCCTCCGGGGGCACGGCGCTGACCCCTGAACAGGCCCGCTTGCTGAGCCGGTATACGCGGCGCGTCACCATTCTATTCGACGGCGATGAGGCCGGACTCAGGGCCACGTTGCGCGCCCTGGAGATGCTGCTGACGCTGAATTTCGAGGTGCGGGTACTGCGCCTGCCCCAGGGGGAAGACCCGGATAGCTTTCTGCGCCGGCAAGGCCGCGAGGCCTTTCTGGCCTATCGGAGCCAACAGGAGCGCGATTTCCTCCATTTTGTGCTGGAACAGGAGCTGGGCGGCATCGATGCCTCCACGGATCCGGAACGGCAGGCCAGAACCGCGCGCCTGCTTCTGCGCCTGATCGGCCGTATTCCGGACGTCCTCCGGCGCACGGCGTATGTGCGCCTGCTTGCCAGCACCCTGCACCTGCCCGAGGCGATGCTGCAGGGTGAACTGGAATCCCACATCGCCCGCTCGGCGGACAAGCCCTCCTTCGCGCGGCCGCACTCCGCTACAGCGCCCGGCGCGGAGAGCGGCCCCCCAACAAGCCCTCCCGGTCCACCGCCTCCGGAGCGCCTGCTACTGCGGCTCATGCTCGAATACGGAGCCCGGCTGGTGGAGCACGTATTCGCATACATGAACCTGGAGGAATTCACTCACGGCCCATCGCGAGAGCTGGCCGCCCGGCTCCTGCAGGCCTGGCAAGCGGGAGAACCCATTGAGGTACCGCGCTGGATGCGGATGCTTGAACGTACCCCGCTGGGAGAGCTCATGCTCGAGGTGCTTACGGAACGCTATGACCTGAGCCTGGGCTGGCTGGAACGGAGGATCCTCTCCGCAGATCCGGAACCCGATCCCCACGAGGCGGCCGAGGACGCGATCCGGCGCCTGAAATGCTGGCGGCTGGATCGGGTGATCGAGGAAAACAGCCGCCAGATCGCCGAGCGCACCCGCAGAGGCGAAGCCGGCGAAGAAGAGATGAGAAAACTACTGGAGCGCCGACAGGAGCTGATCAGCCTGCGTCGCGATCTGGAAAAGAGCCGATTTTCCGCCCCACATTCCCCGCAACCTGAACCTTTCGATGTCCATGAGAACGGCCCCGGTGAAGATCCTCTGGGAGGATGAGCACCTGCTTGTGATCGACAAACCTCCCGGGTTGCGCTCCGTACCTGACGGCTACGATCCGGAGCTTCCCTTTGTAGCCACGCTTCTTGGAGAACGCTACGGCCCCCTGTTGCCCGTACACCGGCTGGATGCGGACACCTCGGGGGTGCTCCTGCTGGCACGCACGCCGGAGGCCCATCGCGCGCTCAATGAGGCTTTCGCCTCAAGGCGGGTAGAGAAGTGCTACCACGCTCTGGTCGAAGGACAACCCACCTGGGAAGAGACAAAGATTGACCTCCCTCTGTTGCCCGATGGGGACCGGCGCCACCGCACCCTCGTCGATCCCCGCCGGGGCAAGCCTGCGCAGACACTTCTGCGCGTGCTGGAACGGTGGAGAGGCTACGCGCTCCTGGAGGCCCGACCGCTAACCGGCCGCACGCACCAGATTCGGGCTCATCTGGCCGCAGTACGGTTGCCCATTGTCGCCGACCCCCTGTATGGATCGGGTCGCCCCCTGGAGCTGAGCCGTCTTAAGCGCGCCTACCGACCGGGGCGTTCGGATCACCCGCTGATCGCCCGAACCGCCCTGCATGCCCTCCAGATCACCTTTCCCCATCCGGAAACCGGCGTTCCGATCACGGTCGAGGCGCCGTATCCGAGGGATTTCCGGGCCGCCATCGGGCAGCTGCGCCGATGGGCGCGCTAACCGCCCAGAATCCGACGGTACTGCTCGGGGCTGCGCAGCAGCGCTATGGCGCGCCTGAGGAGCTCGTCTTCCTCCAGCTCGAGCGCGATGAGGCGGGAGGTGCCGTAGTAGCGGGCCAGGATCTCCCGGCGAAGCTCTCGCTTGATCTGAGGCGCATAGCGCAGGAAATCGCGCGCCTTCTCGGCGGCCACAGCCCGGCCAAGCGCCTCCAGCTCGGAACGCAACGCCTCCAGCAGTCCCTGCTCTTGAGCCCTCTGTTCCAGCTCACGAAGCCCGCGTTCCAGGGGGGTCTCGTAAGAAAATCCCCGCTCACGTAGAAAGGCCTGGAACTCCGCATACAGGGCATCGGAGACGGAAAACGTATCCGGGATGGTCCGATGCCGGGCGGCAAACCGGTTGGCGAATTCGAAGATCAGCATACGCCGGGCGAGCGCTTCCTCAAGCGGGCTCATGGCCCGGCGGGCGACGGGGACATCGGGCTCTATGCCGACTCCGTCGTACACCACCCGCCCCGTACGGGTCCGGAACGGGCGGCGCAGGCTATCGGGTATGAGGCGCCCCCCGTTGCGGGTATGGGCGGCGTAGTCGATGGCCTGAATGGAGCGCCCGCTGGGAATATAATACCGGGCCGTGGTGATCTTGACCGAGGTGTTGTAGGAAAGCGGGCGGATGATCTGGACAAGCCCTTTGCCGAAGGTGCGCTCACCCATGATCACGCCCCGGTCGAGATCCTGGATGGTGCCGGCTACGATCTCGGAAGCGCTGGCGCTTTCCCTGTCGACGAGCACAACCAGGGGCACATCCGGCAGCGTCGGGGGGTCGGTGGTGCGGTACTCCCGCTCCAGCGCCCCGCGGCGACCGCGCATGGTGACCACCGGACTACCCCGGGGCAGGAAATGCCCCAACACGGCCACGGCGGCCTCCAGCAACCCGCCCGGATTGCCCCGCAGGTCCAGGATCAAACCCTCCAGCGCGCCCTCACGCCGCAGCTGTGCGATCGCCTCGGCAAATTCCCTGGGAGCGCCCTCGGAGAATCGCTCCAGACGCACATACCCGATCCCCGGCGCCACCCGGCCGGCATAGGCCACGTCGCGCAGCTTGACGCGCTCGCGCACGAGCACGAACTCCAGGGGCTCGGGCTCACCCTCCCGCAACACCTTGACGGAGACGGTCGTATTGGGCTCCCCGCGCAGCAGGGCGCTCACCTCCGCTGTGCTCAGGCCCTGCAGGGGCTGCCCGTTGACCTCCAGGAGCACATCCCCGGCCCGGATGCCCTGACGAAAGGCGGAATATCCCTCCAGCGGCCGCAACACGACAATCTGCCCCTCGCGCTCGCCAATAGACAGGCCAACGCCCCCGTAGCGTCCGCTGGTGAGCAGCTCCACATCCTCGCGCTGGGTTTCGTCGATAAAGCTCGTATACGGATCCAGAAGCTCAAGCATGCCCTCTATAGCACCGCGGATGAGCTTCGAGGGGGGCACTTCGTCCACGTAATAGGTGGCCACCTCCGTGTAGAGCTCGCTGAAGATGGTAAAATGCTTGCGCAGCTCAAAGAACCAGTCCGAATCCCGGGCAAAGCCCAGACCGAGCAGAGCCGCCAGGGCGATCCCGAGGGCCGCAGACCACTTTCGCATATAGGCTCCGATGGCTGTGGGTTCAATTTACGCCCGACCCGATCCCCGTGCCAGCCTCAGGCGTAGCGCAGAAAAGCCTGTGTGCGGGGATCCTGCGGGGCCAGAAGCACGGCCTCTGCCGGCCCGTATTCTACCACCTCGCCTTCCTGCAGGTAGAGCAGGTAATCGGCCAGCCCCCGCAAAAAACCGATCGCGTGGGAGACGATGATCATCGTATGCCCCTCAGAGACGTACTTTCGGAGCAGGGCCCGCACGTCGGCTGACCGCACAGGATCGAGGGCGCTGGTGGGCTCATCGAGCAACAGGACATCCGGGCGCATCATGAGCGCACGGGCGATGGCAACGCGCTGCTGTTCCCCGCCGGAAAGCGAGGCCGGATAGCGATGGGCAAATCCCTCCAGCCCGAACCATGCCAGAAGTTGCCGGGCACGCGCTTCGGCCTCCGGGACCGGCATGCGCAACACACGGACCGGGGCCTCGATGAGGTTGCCCAGCACGGTGAGGTGAGGGAACAGGTACAGATGCTGAAAAATCATACCCACATGACGGCGCCATTGATCGCGCTGACGACGCCAGACCGACTCCGGAAGCCCTCCCTGGAGCTGTATCTCCCGCCAGGATACAGAGCCCGCCTCGAAGGGCTCCAGCCCCATAAGACAACGCAGCAGGGTTGTCTTGCCGCTTCCGGAAGCCCCGATCACGCCGAGCACGGTGCCCTCGGGCACCTGAAAGCTCACCCCGCGCAGTACGTGGCGATCGCCCCGCCACTTCTGCAGGCCTTGAACCGCTATCATGGGCCGGTTTCCTCCTGCAACACGGCAGCCGGACTTCGCTCGTGCATGAGACGCCGCTCCAGTCGGCGTGCCAGGCGAGCTAACGGCACGCTCATGGCCAGATAAAACGCGGAGGTTACCGCCCCCAGCAGGAGAAACTCCTGAGAGGCGTTGGCCAGCTCTCGGTACGCCGTGGCCAGCTCCCATACAGAGATGGCAAAGGCCACTGAGGTATCCTTAAAGAGCGAGACAAAGTCGTTCGTCACCGGGGGCAGGGCGATCCGCATGGCCTGGGGCAAGATGATGCGCCGAAACGCAAGCCCCGAATTCATACCCAGCGCATAGGCCACCTCCCACTGCCCGCGGGGTATGGCGGCAAACGCCGCCCGATAGATCTGCGATTCGTAGGCGGCGTAGTTCAACCCCAGCCCCACCAGGGCCACAAACCAGCCCGGAAGTACAATGCCCACCTTGGGCAACCCGAAATACCAGAAAAGCAGCTGTACGAGCACGGGCGTGCCCCGGAAGAACTCAACATAACCCGTACACAGGGCACGAACCCAGCGCGGACCCTGCTCCTGTCCCAGAGCCAGAGGAATCCCCAATAGCAGGGCCACGGCCATGGCCCCAAAGGCCAGCAACACGGTCACAAGCGCCGCACGCCCCAACCGGAGCAGGGCTTCAGTCCAGTTGAAATCCGAGGCGGCCACCTCATAGCGCGCCTCGCCTCTCAGCAGCTGGGGCTGGAGCTCATCCCAGAGGTTCCATCTGCGCAGGATGCGCTCCATCGTGCCGTTGCGCAACAGGGTATCGATGGCCGCATCAATCTGGGCTTTAAGCAAAGAATCCGCCTTGCGCATGCCCACCACATAGGCGCTCACATAAAACGGCTCTCCGGCTGGCTTGAGGCGGGGATTGGAAAAAGCATAGTACTGCGCAATAGGCAGATCCATGAGCACCGCATCGACGCGCCCTAGCTCCAGATCCCGATACGCGGCCGGGGGATCGGCGTAGCCTCTGTAGCGAATGCCTTCCCGGGCGAGCAGTCGACTGGATGTGGTGTTGACGAGCGTGCCCACGAGCCGATCCCGACAATCGGCCAGCGAGCGGATGCGCTCTTCCTCTCGGCGCACCACAAGCTGCTGGCGGAAGAGGTAATAGGGTCGACTGAAGAGGATGTGCCGCGCCCGATCCGTGGTGGGCTCCAGCCCGTTGACGATGATGTCAAACTCACCCCGATTGAGTGCGGAGACAATGCTCTCCCAGTCCGTGGGCACCATGACGGGCCGGCGGCCCAGAACAGCCGCTAGCGCTTCCACGAACTCCTTCTCAAAACCAATATACCGATCCGGATTCCGGGGATCGGCAAAGACGTGTGGGGCTCCCCCGCTGGGATCTGCACCCCAGCGGAGTACAGGCTGGGCATCGGCGGCCCCGACGGCTAGACTGCCTAGCCAGAGGACCGCAATCCGGATTGGCAAAGTGCTTTTTCTGAGCCCTTCCAACGCATACAATCCCTGCCAGGCGGAGTCCGGGCATCAAGCGTGCTCTATACGCAAAGCACGGGCAAGAAGATCCCGTTCTTCACGATAATGTTACGATACGTCCGTTTCTTGATCCCCTGCAGGGCCTATCTTGCAGAGCCGAGAGACGAAGGAAGCACGTCCATGCGTTTTGTTATCGGGTTCTTTGTTATCCCCTCTTTGCTGATCGGTTGTGCCACTACGCGCACCCCTGGCCCGAGCTCGCCTGCTGGCTCTGCGGCCCCGCCACGGACCGAGACCGCATCCGGGCAGAACCAGACTCAAAGTCCGGCCCCTCGCCCATCCCAGCCTCAGACGGGGCCCCGACCCTATCGGCAGGTGATCCCCCAGGATGCGCGCACAGATAAGGGGCTGTTCGATGTCCACCAGGTCGGGTCCCGTTACTACTACGAGATCCCCGATAGCCTCCTGGGGCGTGAGATGCTCTGGGTGAGCCGCATCGCCCGAACGGCCAACGGCATTGGCTACGGGGGTGAAGAACTCAACCGACAGGTGGTGCGCTGGGAACGTCTGGCAGATAGGGTGCTCCTGCGCACGGTCTCCTACCAGAACGTGGCGGCCGATTCCCTGCCCATATACCAGGCCGTACGCAACTCGAACTTCGAGCCCGTCATCCGCGCCTTCGACATCCAGGCCATCGGGCCCGACTCGCACTCCGTCGTCATCGAGATCACGGAGCTCTTCACGCGCGACGTACCCGTACTGGGCCTGGACCGAACTCGCCGAGAGCGTTTTCGGGTAACGCGCCTGGACGAATCCCGCACCCTGCTTCTGTACGCGCACAGCTATCCGCTCAACATCGAGGTGCGCAACCTGCTCACCTATGACGCCCAGGAACCCCCCTCGCAGGCCTCCACGCGCACGATTACGCTCGAGATGCACCATTCCATGATCCTCCTGCCCAAAGAGCCCATGATGCCCCGCCTCTATGACGAACGCGTGGGCTACTTCCGCATCGAACAGGTGGACTATGGACGTGACGAACAGCGCGCCGCCAGACGGCGCTACATCGTGCGCTGGCGCCTGGAACCCAAGGATCCGGAGGCCTTTGCCCGCGGAGAACTCGTAGAACCCCAAAAACCCATCGTCTACTACATCGATCCGGCCACGCCCGTAAAATGGCGTAAATACCTCAAACAGGGCGTAGAGGACTGGAACAAGGCCTTCGAGGCGGCCGGCTTCAAAAACGCCATCATCGCCAAAGATCCTCCCGGTCCGGAAGAGGATCCGGAATTCAATCCCGAAGACGTGCGGTATTCCGTGATCCGGTATTTCGCCTCGGAGATCCAGAACGCCTACGGCCCGAACGTGCACGACCCGCGTTCCGGGGAGATCCTGGAGGCGGACATTGGATGGTATCACAACGTGATGAACCTGCTGCGGAACTGGTACTTTGTGCAGACGGCCGCCGTGAACCCGAAGGCGCGTGCCGTGCAGTTCGACGAAGAAACAATGGGCCAGCTGATCCGCTTCGTGGCCGCCCATGAGGTCGGCCATACCCTGGGCCTGCCGCACAACATGAAGGCCAGCTCCGCCTATCCGGTCGACTCCCTGCGCTCGCCCACCTTTACCTGCCGCATGGGCACGGCGCCCTCCATCATGGATTACGCCCGATTCAACTACGTGGCCCAGCCCGGCGATGGGGCCTGCCTGATGCCCGCCATCGGCCCCTATGACGTCTACGCCATCGCCTGGGGTTATCGCCCCATTCCGGGAGCGCGTACCCCGGATGAGGAAAAGCCCGTGCTGGATTCCTGGATCCGAGAGCACGAGAGCGACCCGCTGTATCGATTCGGCGACCCCAGCTCGGTCGATCCCACCTCGCAGACCGAGGACCTGGGCGATGACGCCATGAAGGCCGGCGAATACGGAATCGCCAACCTCAAGCGCATCCTGCCCAATCTGATCAGCTGGACCTCCGCACCGGGCAAGGATTATGCGGACCTGCGCGAGCTCTACGAACAGGTGCTGGCGCAGTGGAATCGGTACATGGGACATGTGATCACGAACATCGGGGGCGTCTATAGAACCCGTAAAACCTATGACCAGGAAGGGCCGGTCTATGAGCCTGTGCCCCGGCAAAAGCAGCGGGCAGCCATGGACTTCCTGATCCGACACGCCTTTCAGACCCCGACTTGGATGCTCGACACGGCGATCCTGCGCCGCATCGAGCCTGCGGGGGCAATGGAACGCGTGCGGACGCTACAGGTCGGGGTGCTCAACCGGGTGCTCGATCCGTCCCGCATGGGACGCCTGATCGAAGCCGAAGCCCTGGCCGGCTCAACCCCTCCATACCGGCTCGCCGATATGCTTCTGGATCTGCGCCGTGGGGTCTGGTCGGAGCTGGCCACCGCCCGACCAATCGATCCCTTCCGACGCAACCTGCAGCGCGGCTATCTGGAGCGCATGGCCTATCTGATGCGCCAGGAACCCCCCTCACCCCCGAGCCCGGGCGCTTCTGGGGAGAGCATGAGCCTAAGCGTATCCCAGTCCGACATCCGCCCCTATGTGCGGGGAGAACTGCAGGCCCTGCAACGGGAAATCCGGAGCGCGCTGCGGCGCGTGCCGGACCGCAACACGCGCCTGCACCTGGAGGACGCGCTCGCGCGCATCGAGCAAATCCTGAAGCCGAATCCGTAAGGGGGTTCAGGGTCTGCTTTCTTTTGATCGGGCAGAGCGCCATATTCCAGGGGGAGTTCCATCGACCCTGAGCGATACAGCGCTCCCCCGGGCAGAAGAGGACGATGAAAACCGTGGTGCAGGTCTTCGGGCTCGAGTGGACCGGTCTGGACTGGCCCCCGGACTTCGAGGTCCGTCGGGCCAGCTGGCCGCCTGAAGACGTTGTGCTCGTGCCCTGGGAAGCCCGCAACATCTTCCAGGAGCAGCTCCGGCGCTGGTTGCATACCCCTCAGGCCCGGAAGCGGGGAGGCCGACTTCCGGAGGCCATTCTGCTTCTGCCCACCGGCGCGCGTCCGTCCGCAGAACTCCGCATCCTCTTCGATGCCGTTGTCCGGGAGGGAGACTGGGACCAGCTTCGGAAGCTGTTGCGCTGTCCGCAACGGTGGAAGGTGCTCGAAGAGATCGCAGACCTGCCCCGCGAGGCCCTTTTCGCCCCCGAAGAAGAAGCCTTTTTCCATCCCGCCCTGCCCGAATCCACGCGCGCCCATCTGGAGCGGTGCGCGGAGTGCCGGGAGGCTTTTCGGGAAATGCAGGCGAAAGCCCGTCAGAGCGTCCGTCGGCTCTGCCCCTCGCCCCGAAACCTCGCACGCTTTCTGCGACGGGGGGGCTACCTGAGGACAGCGCAGCACCTGCAGAGCTGTCCGGCCTGTCGGGCGGAGGCCGAACTGCTGGTCTCCCGACTTCCCGGCGCGCTGCCCCCCTCCTTGTGGTACCATATATCTCAGGCCCTCCAGGCCATAATCCCGGAGCCCCGATCCAGCACCCTCCTGGCCTTGAGGATCGCGGCCTCCAAGCGCCCCCGCGCGCGCTGGCAACGGCGGGCCAGCTGGCAGCGGCAGACCAGATTGGAGATGTACAGCGCCCCTCTGCTGGACTTCTGGTCTGTAGCCCGGGGCAGACTGGCCGGCTGGAACTGGGCGGTAGAGCAAAGCCTGGATAGCATGTGCCTGATCCTGGGCATGCGGGGACGGAAAAGCCAGAGGGTCCGGGTGGCCCTTTACGATCCGGCCTGGCGGGAACCCGTGTTGCTCGGAGACGTTGAACTTCGGCCCGTTGGCACCGACCTGCTCGGGGCGAAGATCGACCTCCCCGACACGTTCCGGGTCGGACCCCACACGCTGTTGCTTCTGAGCCGGTAAACGAGGAGGTACCTGCTGCCGCTCCGGATTCGCTGCTTCCTCTCGTCCTGCGCGCCCAGCGAGGTGAGGAGAGGGCCTATGCTGTACTGCTCGATGCGCTGACACCTCAAATCCGCCTGGAGGCGTACCGATTAAGCAGACGGCTGTTCGGATGCGGACTCCGGCGGGCGTTCTGCTTCGAGGACTTCCTTCAGGAGGGGTGTATCGGCCTCTTGGAGGCGGTGCGGCGCTTTGATCCGGATCGAGGGGTTCCGTTTTCTGCTTTCGCCCTACAGCACATTCGCTGGCAGATGCTCCGCTTTGTGGGCCCTCTACTGAATCTGAGCCCCTCGGCACGCCGACACGTTGGGGCCGTACTCCGGGCCTGGCGCTGGCTCTATCAGCAGCTGGAGCGCTCCCCCACAGAGGCGGAAATCGCCCACAGGCTGGGGATTCCGAGATGGATTGTTGAGGAGATCCTGACCCGGCTGGGAGCCGATATTCTGCGGCCCCATCCCGACCTGGAAACGCCTATAGCACGGCCATCTGACGCCGATCAGCTCGAGGAACCGGAATGGGGACGCCATGACGTTCGTTTGCTTGCGCTCTATCTGCTCCGGGAGCTGGGCTACCGGTGGAAGGAGATCTCTGATCTCCTGTCCGGACCCCTCCGCACCCCGGAGGGCTGGGACTCGATAGCGGAGTGCTTCCCGGGCCTTGTTCGTCTCTATCCTCTGCTGAAACACTGGGAGAGCGTGCGGGAGCTATTCTACCACCTCCCGCTTGCGCTTACCCCGGAAGCTCTGCGGCAATTCTGGAGCCGAAGCGTGCGCCACGCCCGAGAGAGCCGGCAGGTATAGTCGCTCTCCGTCACAATCCCATCTTCAGAAAACCACCCAGAATCGGTCACAACCGCATCTGTTTTGCATCATAAATCGGGAAACAGGAACACGCAGCGGGAGCAAAGACCTATGTCCGAAAGCGCGCACGTCCTTTCCCTTTTCGGTGGCTCCGCGGAACTGGAACTCCTTCCGCCCATACGACAGCAGAAGGACCTGGAGCTGTGGCCGCTCAGGGCATGCTGGCCGCAATCGCCCTCATCTCCCTACGTCCTGCTGGAGGAGGCGCTCCGGGAGGGGTGGGCACAGGTCGATGAGCTTCGCACCCCCACGGTTCCCCGCCTATCCGTGTCCGTGCAAAAGCCGAGTCTGGTCTTCATCCCGGAGGGCACGTTGCTCACAGGCGGCATGCAGACGCGCACAGTAAACATCAGCCTGCTCCTGAACAAGGGCGAACATGTGATCCCTGTCTCCTGCGTAGAGAGGGGCCGATGGGGCTTCCGGAGGGCGTTTGAGGTCGAAAGGGAGGCGCTCACGGATATCGTCCTGCGGCGCAGGAAAATCACAAGCCTTCGGTCCAACTGGTATCTACGCAAAACCCCCCTGCCCGATCAGAGCCTGATCTGGCACGAAGTCTTCCGGGCCCTGGAGGAGGCAGACCGGTACTCGGATACGGAAAGCTATGCATCCGTACTGTCCAACGCGCATCCTCTGCACATCCCGCGGACGCTCGTAGAGGAGGGGATCGTAGGCATCATTGCCACCTACAGAGCAAAGGTGCTGGGGATGGACGTATTTGCCCATTCTGAACTCTGGCGCGGGGTGCACGAACGCCTGTTGCGCAGTTATGCGCTGGGCCTGCTTCGGGCGGAAAACGAATCCGGCCCCGAGCTCGGGACATTCTGCAAAGCGCTCACAATGGCCCGCTGGGAGGTCCTGCCTGCCCGGGTGGGCGTGGGGCAGCTTCAGATTCCCGGGCCAGAGCGTGAAGGCGGCCTGGTGGGATTTGCCCTGTGGCACGAAAAGCGGCTTGTGCACCTGTACGCTGCCCCCCTCTGACCCTCGCCGGGGAGCCCTCCGTGCAGCGCCCTCAAGGCCGACACCGGCGCGGCGCGAGGGCTCCCGGCTTTCTCATCGGAGCGGCCTCTGGACCTGGAATCATCCTTCGCGGGGCTCTTCTTTTGGGCCCATCCGGCCAGGGCCGGTATGCGGGGTTTAGCGCCTGCGCACGTACGTGTGCACGTAGCAGTCGAAGCACACATCGATCAGGTACAGCGTATCCCCTCGCCCCCAGCGGATAAGCTGTTCAGGCCGAAATGGCTCGTCATAGACCAGCACGTCGGCCGGCTCCGGGCTCAGCATGGTGGGCTTATGTTCAATACGATAGCGCAGTAGGCTCAGCCGCTTACCCGAGCGCCAGATCTCCAGCTCGCCGTTGGTCCGAAAGACCAGCTGCTGCACATAACCTTCGGACTGCGGGGTGAGGTGAAGCCCGGCTATTCCCCCCGTGGACTGTACCCATTCCCAGGAGCCCTCCAGACGGCGTTCCAGCGGTCCGACCGTCCCGCAGCCCGCGCTGAGTAGGAGCAGCACTCCCAGCAGCTTCTTCATGACCCCTTCCCTCCCGATGGCCTGCGATGGAGTCGTTCGTAGAGCAGGCGCGCCGCTTCAGCGGCAGCCACATTGCCTTTGTGATCGATACTCCAGCGAGGATCCTGCACGCCGTCGGTCATCACGGCGTAGGCGATCGTGTCCCGGGGGCTGAAGATGAGGCCCACGTCACAGCGGGCTGTGCTGATGGCGCCGGTTTTGTGTGCGATCTGCAGCGAATCGGCCTCTACAGGCAAATACCGAGGGGCGACCTCGGTCCACTGCTGCTGTTTGAGGATCTCGATCATCTCTCGGCAGGCCTGCGGGGAGACCACCTCCCCGCGGGCGAGCTTGCGCAGCAGCTCCACCATCTCGCGAGGGGTCGTCATGCCGATGCCATATCGGAGCGCTTCCGGGGTGTTCTTGCGCGTCTGCAAGCTGAAGGGTTTATTGTGCATGGTGGTCTTCTCAAGCCCCAGCGCGCGCAGGGTGCGATTGACGGAATCCAGCCGGGCTTCGTGATGCGGGCCCAGCTTATCGAAGACCAGATTGGTGGCCGTGTTATCGCTGAGGATGATCATGAGCACGGCCGCATCCTGGAGGCTAAGCACCCGGGGCACGGACAAATACTGCAAAATCCCGCTTCCGGGATACAGACGGGCAGCATGCAGATAGACCGTATCCTGGGGGCTCAGGTATCCGCGCGCGTACTGTCGATATAGCTCCACAAGCACGGGGAGCTTGATCACCGAAGCCGTGGGGAACAGGGTATCAGCGCGGTAGTAAAGCGACTCCCCCGTGGTGAGGTTAAGCGCCGCCACACCGAGCCGGAGCCCGTAGCGGGACTCGATCTCCGCGAATGGATCCGGCTGGATGATGGCTCCGGAAAACAGAAACAGCGGAACAATCAGCCAACAGCCGCGCACAGGCATATTTCGCCCCCCGAGGTAGCCAGCTCCGGTAAGGTAGCCGAAAGCCGTATCCCGAACAAACTCACTCAGAAGCTGATTGATTCGGCCCGGGCCTGCGTAGCACCGATGCGCACGTTGATCACGCCGGGACGCTCTTCACCGAGCGCGCGTTCTAAAGCCGGACGGAGCTCTTCGGGCCGCTCGACGTAGAGCCCCCACCCTCCGAGGGCTTCGACCAGGCGTTCGTAGCGCACCTCCGCAAGGCGGGTGGCCACCACCCGCTGGGGCCCGTACATGGCCACTTGACCTCGGAGGATCTGAGTCCAGGCCGCATCGTTGCCGATAATCCCGATAACCTTGATGCGCTGTCGGACCATGGCCTCAAACTCCATGGCGTGCAGGCCAAAGGAGCCGTCTCCGTAGAGGATGATTACCTCGTGATCGGGCCGGGCCAGTCGGGCGGCCATCGCGTATCCAGGTCCTGCCCCCAGCGTGCCCAGCGGACCCGGATCGAGCCACAGTCCCGGCCCTCGGGGTCGAAGCACCCGCGCGGCGGCCCCAACAAAGTCGCCCCCGTCCATGACGAGGATGGTGCGCTCGGTGAGCATGCGATCCAGTTCCGCGGCCACGCGAAGGGGATTGACCGGACTCTGAGCAGAGGCGATCTCCGGCTCCAGATGCTCGCGGGCGCGGGTCTCGGCTTCGCGCAGGGTATCGATCCAGGCCCCCGAGACGCGAAATCCCTCCAGCTTCCGGGCCAGCTGGCGCAAAGCCTGTCCGATATCCCCTACGATGGCCACCTCCGGGGTGCGGTTCTGTCCGATGGCCCCGGCATCCAGGTCGATCTGCACAAGTTGCACGCGATCGGCCAGCTTCTGTCCGTACTGCAGGCGAAAATCTAGCGGGGCACCGGCCAGCACAACCACATCGGCCGTGGAAAGGGCGCGGGAGCGGGAAAGGTGAAACAGGCTCGGATGCTCTGCACCGAGCGCGCCGCGGGCCATGCCGTTTACGTATACGGGAAGGCCCGTACCCTCCACAAGCTCTCGGAGCCCTTCGCGGGCGGAGCTCCACCACCACTGACTGCCCACCACCAGCACGGGCCGGTGCGCCTGACGCAACAGTTCGGCCGCCTGTGCTATGGCATCCGGATCCGGCGCGAGTCGTACGGGCTTCCAGGCACCCCAGACGGCCAGCGAGTCGTCAATCTGGTTGAAGAGCACATCCAGCGGCATCTCCACATATACGGGCCCCGGCACCCCACCTGCGGCGACCTGAAAGGCGCGGAACATGTATTCCGGTAGCCGACGCGTCTCATGCACCCGCCAGGCCGCCTTCGTGATGGGCCGCAACAGGGAGAGGTGATCCATCTCCTGCAGGGCGCCCATATCCAGATGGGTCAGCGGCGCCTGTCCGCCGATGAGGACCATGGGCACCTGGGCCCGATAGGCCGTGGCCACCGCGGTGACCGCATCCGTGACCCCGGGACCCGCCGTGACGACCGCTACGCCGGGAATCCCCGTCAGGCGCGCCCACGCATCGGCGGCGTGCGCGGCCGTCTGTTCGTGGCGCACATCCACGACGCGAATATCCTCATCCAGGCATCCGTCGTAGATGGCCTGCACATGCCCGCCACAGAGCGTGAAGATGTGGGTAACCCCCAGACGCTTGAGGGCACGGGCTACGAGCTTGCCACCATGCACGTAGGGCATCGTATGGGCTCTGGAGTTGGGCAGACGGATCAAGAAATAACCACGCCCGCCTGCGGGAAGTCAAGCCCGATTCGCATCCGCCTTGCCCCTTCCTCATGAGGCGGCGTAGCTTTTCCTGGAGGGTGTCGGATGTTTTACGCCGATCTACACATCCACTCAAAATACTCGCGCGCCACAAGCCGGGACCTGGATCTGGAGCACCTGGCTCTGGCGGCCGCCCGGAAAGGCGTTCAAGTCCTGGGCACCGGAGACTTCACCCATCCGGCCTGGCGGGCAGAACTGCGCGAAAAACTCGAACCCGCCGAACCGGGCCTGTTTCGCCTGCGCCCGGATCTGGGACGCAGACTCGATGCGCAGGTGCCGGGCGCATCCGGGATACGCTTCATGCTCCAGGTGGAGCTTTCAACCATCTACAAAAAGGAAAACCGGGTGCGCAAGGTGCATCACCTGGTCTACGTGCCCGATTGGGATAGCGCTGAACGGCTATGTGCTGCTCTGGGCCGGATCGGCAACCTGGCCGCCGACGGTCGTCCCATTCTGGGCCTGGACAGCCGGGATCTGCTGGAGCTGGTGCTCTCCTCCGGAGCAGGAGCCTATCTGGTGCCCGCGCATATCTGGACCCCCTGGTTTTCCGTATTCGGCGCCCAGTCGGGCTTCGACAGCCTCCAAGAGGCCTATGGTGAGCTGAGCGCGCATATTTTCGCCCTGGAAACCGGCCTCTCTTCTAATCCCCCCATGAATTGGCGTTGCTCTATGCTCGATGGTTACCGGCTGGTGTCCAACTCCGATGCGCATTCTCCGGGAAAGATCGGGCGCGAGGCCTGCCGATTCAACACGGAGCTGGACTATTTCGCCATCCGAAGTGCGTTGGAAACGGGCCAGGGATACGAGGGCACGATCGAGTTCTTTCCCGAAGAGGGGAAGTATCACCTCGATGGGCACCGGGCCTGTGGGGTACGCCTTGAGCCGGAGGCAACGCGCGCCCTTGAGGGACGATGCCCCGTCTGCGGACGCCCCCTAACGATCGGCGTACTGCATCGGGTTGAGGAACTAGCCGACCGCACCGAGCCCACCCCTCCCCCCGGTGCGGCGGGCTTCGAGAGCCTGGTGCCCCTGGAAGAGGTGCTGGCCGAGGTGCTGCAGAGCAGGCCCTCGAGCAGCATCGTACAGGCGCACTACGAACAGCTGGTGCGCAGGCTTGGCCCGGAGCTCCTCATCCTGCAGGCACTTCCCCTTGAAGAGGTACGCCGCCACGCCCCGCCGCTTCTGGAAGAGGCGCTGCGCCGCATGCGCGCCGGAGAGGTGCTCTGCGAGCCCGGATTCGACGGACAGTACGGGCGCATTCGCCTCTTCCGACCCGAAGAGCTGCAGAGCTCTCTGTTTGCCCCCGGCTCGGTGATCTCCCGGCCAACCCCTCCCCCCCGCACCCCTCCCGCGGAGCTATCCTCTTCCTCTGCGGCCCAGAAAGCCCCTCTTCCGGAGCAAAACGGCCCCGATCCCGAACAGGAGCGCGCCCTTCTGGACCCCGCCCCGGCCGTACTGGTGGAAGCCGGACCGGGCACGGGCAAAACACACCTGCTCGTGCACCGAATCGCCCGGGCCATAAACGAAGAGGGATTGGAGCCAGCATCCTGCGTGGCCATCACGTTCACACGCCGGGCCGCAGAAGAACTGCGCCTTCGCCTGAGCCGGCATGTGCCCGCAGGAGCATCCGTGCTCGCCACCACATTCCATGGACTGGCCCTGCGGATGCTAAACCATTACGCAGACCGGATCGGCCTACCCCTCCCCATCCGGGTGGCCACCGAACGGGAACGCCTAGAGGCCCTGGCCGAGGTCCTGGGCATGGATCTTTCCCGGATCCGAAACCCGCAGGCCATAGCCGAGCGAAACGCAAACCAGGTCCGCTCTCGACTTCGGGAAAAGGGGCTCCTGGACGTAGAGGAGCTCATCCCCCTGGCCACCGAACTCCTGGAATCCGACGCCGAGGTGCGCCATCAGGTGCAGAGCGCCTATCGATTTGTGGCCGTGGACGAATACCAGGACCTGGACGCGACCCAGTATCGGTTCCTGCGCGCCCTCGTAGGACCGCAAACGCGGCTTTTTGCCATTGGGGATCCGGATCAGGCCATCTACGGTTTTCGGGGCGGAGATGTGCGCTTTTTCGTCCGGTTTCGTTCGGACTTTCCCGGTGCCTCCATCCTGGCCCTGGAGCGCAACTACCGCAGCACAAGACAGATCGTGGACTGCGCGCTGCAGGTGGTGGCCCCGACCTCCCTGCGTCCGGGGCGCAGGCTTATCGCCATCCGGGGGTCAGGTCCCCCCGTCCGGATCTGCGCCTTTCCCACAGAAAGGGACGAAGCCGCCTGGATCGCCCGGGAGATCGAACGGCGTATCGGGGGCATGCGGCTGGAATCGCTCTCAGGAGAGGAGGCCACAGAGCCTATGCGCTTCGGGGACTTTGCCGTACTCTACCGCACCGAGGCACAGGCCGAGGCCATCGAGGAGGCGCTGAGCCGCGCGGGTATCCCCTATGAGAAGCGCTCGCACCGGGCTGTGATCGAACATCCCGCGCTGCAGAGCCTGCTCGAACCCCTGCGCCAGGCCGGGGAGCGCCTCTGGGAGGCGCTGGAAGCGCTTCTGCAGGCCGAACGCGCGCATCCCAGGCCGGAACGGCTTCTGTGGCTGGAACGGCTCCAGCAGCTGGCTCGGGCCCATGAGGCCGACCCGGCGGGATTCTGGAACGCGCTGGCAATGAGCACGCAGGCGGATTTCTGGGATGCCCGCGCCGACCGGGTCTGGTTGCTCACCCTGCACGCGGCCAAAGGGCTTGAATTCCCCGTGGTCTTTCTATCCGGATGCGAGGCGGGACTGCTGCCGCTGGAGCTGAGCGAAGGCAGAGAGCGATGCGATGAGGCAGAGGAAAGGCGCCTGTTCTTTGTCGGGCTCACCCGGGCGCGCGATCAGGTGCTGATCAGCTACGCCGAGAGTCGGCTTCGATACGAACGGCGCCTTCCAACAGGACCCTCCCCCTTTCTCTACGACCTGCCCCGGGCTCATCTGCAATGGGATCGCGCACCCGTCCAGGCACGTGCCTCTGGACGCCAACTCGAACTCTTTTAGGGCACACCGGCGCTCCCTACGGGGACGCAAGCCAACAGCTGGCAGCCTCAACCCGAACCCTTTCCGGAGACGACCGATCGAGCCGGAATGAGGGCATCGAACCGGACCCGTGGGCCCGCCTTCGGTTTTGCGGCGACGCACCATCGGGGGGGCCGCCGCCTCCGAAAGGCGGGCATCAGGATACACTCCTGCTCGAGACTTTAGGTCTTACTTGGGCGAGGAAGGTGGTTTCGACCGGTGGATCTTGCTTCTCCCTTTGGCTTCCAGGCCTCAGCCCAGGACTCCGTATAGAAGCGCAGGTACTGCTCCGGATCACCTCGGCGAATACGGTGCCAAAAGGCGTGCAGCAGGCTGGGCAGGCCGATCACGGGCAGATACAGCGGGCCGAGCAGGCGGCTCTGTCTGACATGTCCGTACTCGTGTGCCAGCATTTGATCCGCGCACCCGGCACGCAGAAAGATAAACCGTCCCAGCGCAAGCCCCCATGCTCCGCGGCCGGCCGGCACTTCGACGACCCAGGCGCTCCGGTATGGGTACATGCGCGCCCGCCTGCCCCAGCAAATCCACACCAGCAACAGGCCCAGCAGGCCGCAGAGCGTATTGGGCAGCTCCCAGGTCCACAGCCACCCCTCAGAGCACGCCCGCCAGAAGATCGTCCTCAACATGGCCCCCTTTGCCCCTCTGCCTTTTTTGCATCCCGAAGAGGGGACGTGTATGTTTACGCCTGTCTCCAGAGGAGGCGTTGCCTTGTCCCAGGATTGGCTCTGGTTCTGGATTTTTCTTTTCGGCAACCTGCTCATCGTAGGTCTGGGGGAACTTCTTTTTCGACTCTTTCCCACCCACAGCCTGTCGCGCAAGCTTGTACACGCGCTGGTGGGGGTCGCGATCGCCCTTTCGCCTTTCGTGGTCGAGCGTCTGGAGCCCATGCTTCTGCTTGGAGCGATCTTCCTTTTCTTCAACGGAGCTACGCACCTTCTGCGATGGCTACCCGGTATGCATGCGGCGCAACGGGGCTGGGGCACCGTACTCTTCGTTATCGGATATGGCCTGATACTGCTCTTCTGCTGGGTCCTGTTTCCCGAAATACGCTATGCCTTCACCCTCGCCATGCTCGTGCTGGCCCTGGCCGATCCGGCCGCCGCGCTCGTGGGCCGCGCTGTGCGGCCACCCCGGATTTGGGTCGGGGAGAAGACGGTCGCCGGCTCGGCGGCGATGTTCGGGGTTGCTTTTCTGGTCATTGGACTTTCGCTCTACCTGCTCCGAAGCATGGATCGGCTCTACTGGCCGGACTGGATGATGCTAGTGGCCGCACTTGGGGGTGCCGGGGTAGCCACGGCGGCCGAGGTGCTGTCCCGAAACGGCTGGGACAATGTGACCGTTCCTGTCTCCGTAGCGCTCCTCATCGGGTGGATGGGACTGCAGGAGCCGATCTATAGCCTGCGCCTGCTGCTCGGGTTGATGATCGGGATCAGTTTTGTGTGGGTCGCCTGGCGCGTAGAGGCGCTCTCCACTTCGGGCGCGATACTAACCTTTCTGATGGCGGTCACCTTCTTCGGGCTCGGCGGCTGGGCTTGGAGTGTGCCGGTGATCGTGTTTTTCGTACTTTCCAGCTTGTGGAGCCGCCTGGGCCGTCGGAAAAAGGAAGCCCTCGGTTCGATTTTCGAAAAAAATCACCGCCGGGACGCGGCTCAGGTACTGGCCAACGGGGGTGTGGCATGGGCCTGTGCCCTGTTGGCTGCCTGGTCTGAGTCCCCCCTGTGGTATGCGGCCTATCTCGGCAGTCTGGCCGCCGTGACGGCCGATACGTGGGCTACGGAACTGGGCACCGTCCTGCGTCTGGGCCCCACGGTGCTCATCACGAACTTCCGCTCCTGCGAGGCGGGAACCTCGGGCGGAGTATCGCTGATCGGCACCACAGCGGCCATAGCGGGGGCGGTGACGATCTGGGCTTCCGGATGGCTGGCCGATTCGGCCTTTCTGGCCCACTGGGGGGGAAAAGAGGCCCTCATGGGCCTGCTTGTGGCCGGTCTGGGGGGCAGCCTGATCGACAGTCTGCTGGGGGCGCTGCTGCAGGCGCGTTTTCGCTGCGCCATTTGCGGCCTGACTACGGAGCGGAGCATACACTGTGGAAAACCCGCCCTGCTCATCGGAGGCTGGCGCTGGATACGCAACGACACGGTAAATGGGGTCGCCGCCCTCTGCGGGGCGCTTCTGGGTATGCTGTCCTGGATGCTCAGCGCCCCTATGCCATCCTGAAGCGGTGGGTTGTGGTATACACCTAGCCAGAGGAGAATCGCCCATGTGGTATCGCCAGCTGCACTGGCAGATCATCATCGGGCTCATCCTGGGTGTCCTCTTCGGCCTGCTGGCCAGCATGCTGGGATGGGTGGAGTTCGTTCAGAACTGGATCAAACCCTGGGGGACCATCTTTATCAACCTGCTCAAGCTTGTGGCCGTACCGCTCGTGGTGGCCTCCTTGATCGCCGGGGTGGCAAACCTGTCGGATCTGTCCAAACTCTCCCGCATCGGCGGCAAAACGATCGGCCTGTATGTGGGCACAACCGCCGTTGCCGTTACCATTGGGCTCACCGTGGTCAACCTGCTCCAGCCCGGCAAAGGACTACCCCCGCAGATGCGCCAGGAGCTCATGGAAAGCTATGCGAGCAATGTGGAACAGTCGACCCAGCGCGCCGAGGAGGTACAGCAGGTCGGGCCTCTGCAGCCGATCGTGGATATCGTGCCGGAGAACTTCGTGCGCGCCGCCTCGGACAACCGTAACATGCTGCAGATCGTCTTCTTCGCCCTGCTGATCGGCATCGGCCTGATCGGCATCGAGCGGACCAAAGCCGAGCCCGTGCGCGCCTTTTTTGATGGGCTCAATGAGGTGATCATCCGGATTGTGGATCTCATCATGCGTATGGCCCCCGTGGGGGTCTTTGCCCTGATCGCGGGCGTGCTCATCGATCTGGCCGGATCCGATCCCGTACGCGCGCTGAACCTGCTGCGCGCCCTGGCTTGGTACGGACTGACCGTCGTAGTGGGGCTTATTCTGCACACCTTCGGAACGTACGCCGTGCTCCTGCGGACGCTTAGCCCCATTCGGCTCGGACATTTTTATCGGGCTATTCGTCCGGCCATGGTCGTGGCCTTCTCCACAAGCTCCAGCGCCGCCACGCTGCCGGTCACCATGGAGCGTTGCGAGCGTGGGCTCGGGGTCTCCAAAGAGATCGCCAGCTTTACCCTACCCCTGGGGGCTACGATCAACATGGATGGAACGACCCTCTATCAGGCGGTTGCCGCCGTATTCATCGCGCAGGTGCTCGGTATGGAATTGGGCCTGCTCGATCAGCTCACGATCGTGCTCACGGCCACGCTGGCCTCCATCGGCGCGGCCCCTGTACCCGGGGCAGGCGTGATCATGCTCGTGATTATCCTGCAGAGCGTGCATGTGCCGGTAGAGGGAATCGCCCTCATTCTGGGCATCGACCGCATTCTGGATATGTGCCGCACGGTGACCAATATCACCGGCGATGCAACGGTTACCTTCATCGTCGCCCACTCGGAAGGGAAACTCCACCTGCTCGTTGAGGAAGAGGCCCTGAGATCCGACACCTAGCGCTCGATGCGGAAACGGGCCCACAAGAGATCAGGCGCCGCCCGCTGACTTGATGGCCCCGTTTCGGAACCCGGCGCTTGGCCTCCGGTCTGTTCGGCTTTCGGCGCGGTCTTCAGAACGGCAGCCCGTCATCTTCGTCCGGGCCCGCGAAATCCGGCCCTCCGGAGAGCGGCTCCCCGGCCACGTCCGGCTCCCCTCCAGGGGCGGGCCCCTCGCGGCCATCGAGCAGGATCAGCTCCCGGGCGCGGATTTCGGTCACGTAACGCCGATTCCCCTCCCGATCTTCCCAGGAGCGCGTCTGAAGACTGCCCTCCACGAAGACTTTTCGCCCCTTACGCAGATATTCGGCCGCGATTTCAGCCTGCCGGCCCCAAAGCACCACGGAATGCCACTCCGTGCGCTCCTGCAACTGCCCGGCATTGTCGCGGAAGACCTCGTTGGTGGCGATGCGTATCGTACAGACGGCTGTTCCCTGGGGCGTATATCTGAGTTCCGGATCGGCACCCAGATTGCCGATGAGCATGACCTTGTTCAGGCTGCGGGCCATGGTGATTCCTCCTTTTGGAACCAATATCGCCCTTGCGGCCCTGAGGCGCAACGTGCGCTCACGTCTACGGAGAGGTCGGGCGCTCACCCCGGGCCATCTGGCGTATGTAGGCGACGGCCTCCGGGTTTTCCAGCGCGCTCACGTCGCCGGGATCCTCCCCAAGCCAGACGGCCCGGATGAGCCGACGCAAGATCTTGGCGTTGCGCGTGCGGGGCAGATCGGGGACGACTATGACGCGCTCAGGCCGGAGCACTTTGCCCAAACGGTGGGACAGAAAGTCGGACAGGGCCTCTGCAAGGGCGGGATCTGCCTCCTGCCCGGATCGGGGGACAACGAAGAGCACCACGGCCTCTCCTTTCAGAGGGTGCGGCACCCCGATGGCCGCGGCCTCGCGCACGGCCGGATGCTCGACGGCCACGGACTCGATCTCCGCCGGACCGATGCGCTTGCCCCCGACCTTGATGGTATCATCCGATCGGCCCAGGATAAACCAGTGCCCCTCTGCATCCTGCAGGGCCCAATCGCCGTGCACCCAGATCCCCGGAAATCGGCGCCAGTACGTATCCAGATACCTCCCGGGATCTCTCCAGAAACCGCGCGTCATGCCCGGCCAGGGCTGCCGCACGGCTAGCTCACCGACCTCGCCCACGACGGGCCGACCTGTGCCGTCGAGCACGACGGCGTCCATGCCGGGAACGGCCGTGTTGAATCCGGTGGGCTTGATCGGCCGCGCGATCGTGCACCCCAGAATACCTCCGGCCACCTCCGTGCCTCCGGAGTAGTTGATAATGGGCCTGCGGCCTCCTCCGATCCGCTCGAAAAGCCACCGGTACGGTTCCGGATTCCAGGGTTCTCCGGTGGAGCCGAATATACGCAGGCTTGCAAGCCTCTGCTCGGGCACAAGCTCAGTCCGACCCATAAGCGCGCGCACCAGGGTGGGAGAAAGCCCCAGATGCGTGACCTCGTGACGGCAGACCACCTGCCAGATGCGCCCCGCATCCGGCCAGTCGGGCGCGCCTTCGTAAAGCACCACAGAGGCGCCAAGCAGGAGTGCGCCCCAGATCGCCCAGGGCCCCATCATCCATCCCAGGTCGGTTATCCAGAACAGGCATTCCCCGGGTCGAACGTCGAAAAGCAGCGCCATATCCAGCGCCGCTTTGAGGGGAAAGCCCCCGTGCACATGCACGGTGGCCTTGGGCCGCCCGGTGGTGCCAGAGGTATACAGGAGCATGCAGGGGGATTCCGCCTCGGTCGGAGCCCAGGACACCTCCGAGCCCGCCTCAAGCAAAACCTCCCAGGGGACTTCGGCCTCCTCCAGGGCTCGATCCGGCTCGATGACCAGCAACACGGGCCGGGGCGAAAGGCCCTCTGTGGCCTCCCGCGCCACCCGGAGCAGATCGACGGGCTGAGCCCGTCGGCTTGTACGGGCCAGCACGACCAGCCAACGCGCCTCTGCATCGACCAGGCGCGTGCGCACGGCTTCCGGACCGAAGCCAGAGAAGAGCGGCACGGCTATGCCCCCGAGCCCGGCCACGGCCAGCAGGGTCACTACAGCTTCTGGCCGCATGGGGCAGAGAATCCCCACCCGATCACCGGGCATAAAGCCCCGAGCAAGCCAGCCGCGCATGAGGGCCCGGACTTGGGCCTGAAGCCGGCTGTATGACCAGACCTCCACGGCCCCGTCTTCCCGCTCCCAGCGGAGGGCGACCTGCTCAGGAGAAGCAAGCAGAGCAGGGCGTACCGCGTTGGCCGCCGCATTGAGCGCGCCTTCCACGAAAAAGCGTGCCCAGGGCAATCCCTCCGAAAGGTCCACGAAATGGCTGTAGGGGCGATCCCACCGCAAGCCGATCGCCTCCAGAAAAGCGGCCCAGAAGCGAGCCGGCTCCTGAATACTCCACTGGTAAAAGGACTCGTAATCGGAAACCCCCGGCACGCTCCAGAGCCGCTCCAACCAGGAACCCCGCCAGTAGGCCTCCTCTGGATACCAAATCGGCTCCATCCGCTCAGCCCACCTCTGCAGAGATCAGCTGTTCTCGCAGGCGGGGATCAAGCTGATCCCGCCACGCTTCCCCGATGAAGATGCAAGCCAGCAGCAGGGAAAACAAACTCAGGCCCGGCAAAAGGGTCAGCCACCAGGCAAAAAGCGCCATGCGCCCTTCGGCCAGGAGGCGTCCCCAGGTGAGCATATCGGCCGGAACGCCCAGCCCCAGAAAGCTCAGGGCAGACTCCAGCAACACGGCGTTGGCCACCCCGAAAGCGAGCACAACCAGCACGGGACCGAGCGCGTTGGGCAGGGCATGACGCCACAGAATGCGGAACTCCGGGATCCCCAGACTACGGGCGGCTTCGATATACGGAAGCGCGCGCACGCGCAACAGCTCGGCCCTGAGGTAGCGCGCCACCGCAGTCCAGGAGACGATCGCCACCACAACGATCACTGTCCCCACACCGGCCGGCAGAAGGGCCAGCAGGGCCAAAATGAGCAGCAGACGGGGTATGCTCAGCTCCAGCTCCACAAGCCGGAGCACGAGGCTGTCCACCGGAACCCGAATCGGCCCTGCCGCCCAGGGAAGATGGCGCACGAGCAGAAACCGCACCCCGATACCGGAAAGCGCCCAGCAAAACACCGCACATATCCATATCCACCCGGACACATGCGGGCGGACCACCACAAAGGCCCACAGCAACCATGCCCCCCAGAGCAGACCGACCAGCAGGTCGCCTTTTCTGACCCGTAGACGATCATCGCCCCAGTATCCGGCAACGCTTCCGAGCACCCCCCCGAGCACGGCCGCCAGGATGGTGGCCAGAAATCCGATGGCCAGACTGAGGCGGGATCCATGGACAATAGCGGCCAGCACATCTCGGCCCAGCTGATCGGTCCCCAACCAGTGCCGACGCCGGAGTCCGAGTTCGGCCTGAGCGGAAAGGGGACTGGCAAACGCGTGGGCAAAATCCATGCTCTCCGGCCCGTAGGGGACCAGCGGCCACAGCGCCCACTCCCATGCGATCGATTCCCCATCCGCCATGGTGAGCTCTTCTGGCCAGCGGACCCAGCCCAGAGGCACCAGATACCGCTCCAGAGCGGGCAGGTAGTACCGCCCTGCGTAGCGCGCCACAACCGGCCAGGATCCCGCTATGAGGTCCGCCAGCAAAGCGACAGACGTCCAGAAGAGGAGCACGATCAGACCAAGCCGGCCCAGCGGATGCGCCCATAGCGTCTTCATTCTGCCTCCCTGGCCAGACGAATACGGGGATCAACCCAGGCATAAAGCAGGTCCACCACGAGCAAGCTGAGCACGGTCATTGCGCCCCCCAGCAGCAAAACAGCCACCAACACAGGATAGTCCCGCCCGAGAATGGCCTCGTAGGCCGCCGCGCCCATGCCAGGTATGGAAAAGATGGTCTCCACAATCACGCTGCCGCTGAGTAGGCCGGAGAACATCCCCCCCAGCCAGGTCAAGACGGGAAGCGCGGCCAAGGGCAAGACGTGCCGGAATAGAATACGGCGCTCGGAAAGCCCCCGGGCGCGCAGGGCCAGTACGAGCTCGGAGGCCATGAGCTCGCTTACGGCCTGGCGCACCTGCCGGGTCGCATAGGGCAAGGCGCTCAGCACATAGACGGAAATGGGCAACACCAGATGCCAGAGCACATCGCCCAGGCGCCGCATCGCGGGCCACTCCGGTCGATGTTCCGGAGAGATAAGGCCTCCGGTGGGGAACCAGCCAAGCACACCCCCGGCCCCGAAAAGCAGGAGCAACATGGTGGCCAGCCAGAACGAGGGCAACGCGTGCAGCCCCAGCAGGCCCACGGTAGTAATCCGATCTACCACAGAAAAACGACGCCGCCCCGTATAGGCCCCGATAAGCAGCGCCAGCAGAAGAACAATCAGCAGGCTCAGGAGGGAAAGCCCCGCGGTTACAGGCAACCGCTCCCGCAATAAAGCCCACACGGACCTGCCGTCCCGATACGATACCCCCCAGTCTCCACGCAACAACCCCATCAGCCAGCGGTGGTACTGATTTTCCGTGCCATACCAGAAGATCCGGGGAACGTAGGCCCTCCATCCGCCCTCGGATCGGGCCCGATGCAGCATTTCGGCCCTGCGCGCGGGATCCGATTCCCAGCGAGGCGGATCGGCCCAGGTGCCCAGACCCACGTAAAAGGGGGGAAGATCAAGCCCCATACGGGCCCGATAGAGGGCAAGCTCCCGATCCAGCTCGATGGGCGAAGGGGCGTATTCCTCTAAAATCCGTTGCAACGCGGGGTCGCCGGGCATGCAGGAGCGAAGTGCGAAACCGAAACAGGAGAGCAGAAACACCAGCATCAGCCCGCCCGCGATACGCCGCAGCAGATACCGTCCCACAGCTGATATCCCCCCTAGCGACGCAAGAAAATCTGAACGGGCACCTCAAGCGGATTGCGGCTCTGGTCGTTATGGATGATGCGCAACGTGGTCTGATAGGAACCCGGAGCCAATGCGCCGGGCTCGATAAGCAGACGGATCGGGCGCGTCTGCCCCGGCTCCAGAGTCATGGCCCCCCCTTCGAGCCGAAGCCAGGGTGCTTTGGACTCCAGGCGCGTCACGATAAGATCCCAATCCCCCGCGTTGTGCAGGCGAAGAACAACCAGGCGATTTTCCCCGGAAGCAACCTCCAGGCGCAGTTCGGGCGGATCCAGCTCGATGCGGGGAGCGCGGACTCGCACCTGCACCGGAATGCGGGCGACCGTCAGCCCCTCTGCCTGCAGGCTCACCTCTCCCCGATGCAGGCCGGGCGGAAGTCCGCCGATCAAAGCCTGCAGGACGAGCGTGCTCACGTCCCCTGGCCCGAGGTCAAACTGCTCCATGTCGGCCCGCAACCAGGGATGGGAAGCCGTAAGCCCGGAAAGACGTACCGGATGAGGGCCCGGGTTGCGCACCCGGATGGTGCGGAGTGCAGCCCCTCGATACGGCGCCTCCAGATACAGGGAGTCCACCTCCAGTTGCAGGCGGGGCAATTCCGGCTTCAGGCGAAGACGGATTTCCACAGGATCGGCTCCCTCTTCTCCCCACAGACGCAATCGCCCTTCCAGGGGCTCAGAGGGCATACGCTCGAGCCAGAGCAACAGGGAAAGCCCGGAGTTCTCTTCTTCCGCAAATGTCCAACGCAATCCGGAAAGCTCTGCCTGTATGCGGACCACCCGCGCCCTCTCTCCGGTCGGTCCATACAGGTGCACACGCGCCCTGGCCATGCCCCCCGGAGGGCCGGTCAACACGACGGTGTCCGGTTCAGCCCGCAGACGCAGGGAAAAGAGGGCGATTCGGTCTATCCTTCTGCCATCGAGGTGGGTAAAAGCGCCCACCACCACCCATCCCGCAGGCAGACGGGCAAGAGCATATACGGGGCCGTCAGCTCCCGCCTCCCCCCAAGGAACCCAGCCCGTATCCGGGACCCAGCGCGCCAGCCCGGACAGGCTCCGGGAGCCGGATCGGGAGAAAGCTCCTGCCGCCAGATACCAGGGCGCCTCGGCGGCCAACGCATACACCGGCCCCTGTAGCCCCTCGCCCACAGCCTCCCATCCTCGCCCAAAGACCCAGCGGGCCACCCCGGGAGAAGATACCCGGGGATGCACGCGCTGGAAAGCCCCCCCGACCCAGAGCGTATCACCGGACACGTAGAGCGTATATACAGCTCCATCGGGCCGAGATCCGTCCAAGCGGTTCCACAGGAAGCCATCCCATACGGCAAGCCCCCCTGTTTCACTGGAACCGGCGCGACGAAAGGCGCCACCCGCTACAAGCCACCTGTCCCGGTAAGAGGCCAGGGCATAGACCCAGTCGTCTACCCCCTCTCCGATCGGCATCCAGCGCTGACCATCCCATCGGGCGACGCGGCGCACGATACGGATCCCGGAGCGCTCAAATCCTCCGGCGGCAATGAGCCCACCCTGGTGGATGACCAGGGCGCGCACTTCTCCATCGAGCCCCTCGCCCAGGGCCTCCCAGCGTTGGCCATCGAAGCACGCCACGTTGCGCGCCGCAAGCGCCCCGACGCGATCGAAGGCGCCGCCGAGATAGAGCTTTTCCTCATGCACCAGAAGCACGCGCACAACCCCGCGCACCCCGCCTCCGGCCACCTCCCATCGTCCCTCCCGGGTGCGCACAAGTAAGCCTACGGGTTCGGCGTATCCTGGCACGGAAAATGAACCTCCGACGTAGAGCAGATCCCGGTACGTGCAGGCGACCCGCGGCACCCCCGGCCAGGGCAGATGCAGTTCCTGCCAGGGTGTGGGAGGTGGCGTAAAAAGAGCCAGCCATATGCCCAGCCATGCCATCATTCCGCCTTCACATCCCCATAGGTGAGCACCTGTCCCTGCAGATCCAAAACCCGAATCCGGTGCAGTCCACGCAGGCTGTTCCAGTTCCGATTCGGAGACAGCAGGGCCAGAGAAAACCGCACCGTGTACACCCCCGGCCCTTCGAGTTCCCGTCGGAACAGACGTACTGGCCGCCCTTCCAGGTCCCGAGCCCACCCTTCTATCGAGGTGGGGAAGCGTTCAAAAGCGAGCACCTCGACGGGCAGGAACAGATCTTCCCCCCGTGTGGGATTGGGATAGGGGGGGTGAAAGAGTAGAAGACCGGCCACGATAGGGGCTGTACGCCAGTCTTCAGGGTCTTCTTCCAGTACCCGCCCGGAGGCGTCGGTGCGGGTAAAGCCGCGCGCTTCCTCCCATGCCTGCCGGGTAAAGCGCTCCTGAGCGGTATCCAGGTTTCCCGCACAGGCGACGAACCAGCACGTCAGGGCGACTACCAGGGCGCTTCTCACGATGGCGTGCGGTCGGCCGAAGGTGAAGCTGCCTGTGCCAGCAACTCAGCCACATCCAGCACCGGAACGGATGCGCCATGGGCCGTTACCCCGTCGCGCAACATGGTCATGCAGAAGGGGCAGGCCGTGGCGATCACCTCTGCCTTCGTGGCCAGCGCCTCTTCGCTGCGCTCTATATTGACCCGTTTGTGGCCGGGCTGTTCCTCCATCCACATCTGTGCCCCACCGGCGCCGCAACAGAAGCCGCGGGAACGGGAACGGGCCATCTCCACCAGATCGGCCCGGAGCGCGGAGATCAACGCTCGTGGCTCCTCATAGACCCCATTGGCCCGACCGAGGTAACAGGAGTCATGATACGTAATACGCCGTCCATCCAGGGCCTTTTCATCGACAGAGAGCCGTCCGGATGCGATGAGCTCCTCGAGCAGCTGGCTGTGATGGACAACCTCGTATTGGCCACCGAACTGGGGATACTCGTTGCGCAGCATGTTGAAACAATGCGGACAGGCCGTAACGATTTTGCGCACACCATACCGTTCCAGGGTGGCCACGTTCTCCTGGATGAGCATCTGCGCCAGGTACTCATTACCCGCCCGGCGAGCCGGATCCCCTGTACAGCGCTCCTCCGTGCCCAGAATGGCAAAGCGGATCCCGGCCTGCTGGAGGAGCTGAGCCAACGCCCGCGTAACGCGCTTATAGCGGTCATCGAAGGAGCCGGCGCACCCAACCCAGAAAAGCACCTCCGGGCTCTCTCCGCGCGCAGCCAGCTCGGCCATGGTCGCAATCCCCAGACCTTCGGCCCAGGAGGCCCGATCCTGCGGACTGAAGGCCCAGGGCGTGTACTTGCTTTCCAGATTGGCGAACATGGTCTGCAGCTCAGGGGAGACTTCTCCCTGCATGAGCACCAGGTGCCGACGCAGGTCCACGATCAGGGGCACATGCTCGATCATCACGGGGCATTCCTGCATACAGGCCTGACAGGTCGTGCAGGCCCAGACCTCTTCCGGCGTAACCCAGTCGCCCAGATAGGCTTTTCCGTCCTCTACCGGCTGCCCATCGGCCCCGGCCCAGAGCGCGGCCTTCTGTTCCAGCCGATCGCGCAGATCCACGTACAGCTTGCGCGGGGAAAGCCGCTTACCCGTTGTGTTGGCCGGACAGACGGCTGTACACCGGCCGCATTCGGTGCATGTGAGCGCATCGAGCATCTGTTTCCAGCTGACATCCTCCACATCGCGCACGCCGAAATTCGTAGCCGCCGGATCCTCAAGGTCCAGTTTCCCCAGCACGCCCATGGGCTCCAGGCGTGACAGGTACACGTTCGGCAGCGAGGTCAGCACATGCAGATGCTTGGAGTAGGGCAGATAATTCAAAAAAGCGTAGACCAGCAGGATATGGCCCCACCAGTTGAGCTCATAGAACCAGCGAAGTCCCTGGGGAGAGAGCCCTTCCAGCCCGGCCTGCAGGAGGCGGGAAATGGGACGCGCCGCCCAGGGCCGGTCCAGTCCACCGGCCAGCATAGCCGCGTTGGTGCCCAACAGAGTGACCATGAGGGCAAGAATGAGCAGCAGGATCACCGTGGCATCCCAGCGACTGGCAGGCTTCATCTCAGGCCCGGAAAAACGGCGGGGGCGGACCACATAGCGACGCCACAGAAAACCCAGACAGGAGACGATGACCGCCACGGCGAAAAGCTCCTGGGTGGCGGTGATCAGGCTGTAAAACGGCCCCAGAAAGGCGAAATGCCCCCCGAAGAGCCCCTCCAGCATGACCTCCAGCGTGCCGATGGTGATCACAATAAAGCCCCAGAAGACCAGGGCATGGAGCAGACCCGCGCTGCGGAAACGAAAGATTTTGCTCTGCCCGATGCCGATCCGCAACAGCCTGCCGAGACGCTCTCCGGGTCGGTTCAGCCGGGGGAAGGGGTCGGGTTTGCCGCGCCGCAACATGAGCCAGAGGCGGCGAGCGCTGTAGGCGAACAGGCCAAAGGCCAACAGGGTGATCAGGGCGAAAAGCAGGTTGCGCACCATACATCCCTCTCAACGCTGTTCGGAAGACAGGCGAACGAACGCACCACAGCGTGCGGGCAGGAGAAAATACGCCCGTTTTTGTGCGGAAGGCAAAGCGTGTCGCAAACCTACCGAGCTGCCCCGATCCAGCTACCAAAACCGGCCGAAACGGCGCCAAGCACCCCACAGAGCAACGGGCCGATCTCCGGAAACAGGAGCCCCAGAATAGCCGAAACCACCCCTCCAACCACGGTGCCCGTGAGCACCCCCCCTGCCCGTGCCGCCGCCGAGGAACTGGACTGACCCAGAAGCGAACCCACCATGGCCCCGAGCATACCCCCGATGGCGCAGAAAGAGGCGGTGATCATAATAGCCCCCAGAACGGGGATCATCCCCACCTGGCCGATGGAGTAACCGAGCACGGCTCCGATCACGGCCCCGAACAGAGCTCCGGCCACGGTGCCGGGTAGCAGCGAAACCCCGGCTCTGGCCTCCTGGCGCAGCGGTTCGCCCAGTACGGGCTGGATCCGATATCCGACCTGCCCGGTAGGGGAGCCAGGCCTGCTTGGGGACACCCCGAGCTCAGGAGCCGCAGGGGGTGCAGCTCTGGGCTGAGAGGCCGCCGGTGACCCGCTGGGAATCGACTGCTCCGGGGAGACAGAGGAGCCGGGCTGGGGAACGGGAACTTCCTCTAAGGCGATCATCACCACTCCTCCTTAAAGCAACACGTCTATTCCACAACGCACAACTGCCCCTCACCCTGGCAACTCGGGTTTTAGTATACAGGTTTCCCGCAAAAAAGCAAGCCCCTAAAAAAGAAAAAACGGACCTCGAGACGGGCTCGAGTCCGTTTTTCCCGGCCTGTCCGGGATTTATTTGTCGCCTTCGTCGACCACCTCGTAGTCTGCGTCCCGCACATCCCCGCTTCCGCGGGCGCCATCGGAAGACTGGGCTGAGGTGGCTCCCGCCGCGGAGCCCCGATAGATCTCCGAAGAGGCCTCCGACCAGGCCTGGTTGAGCTCCTGCATGGCCCGATCCAGATCCGGGATATTCCGACTCTGATAGGCCTGTTTGAGCCGCTCCAGAGCCGCCTCGATCTTGCCGCGATGCGTGGGGCTGAGCTTTTCGGCCAGCTCCCGGAGTTGCTTCTCCGTGGAGTAGATGAGGTTATCGGCCGCGTTGAGCTTCTGCACCTCTTCGAGCTTGCGCCGGTCTTCGGCCGCGCGCTCCTCGGCCTCGCGGCGCATACGCTCGACCTCCTCTTTCGTCAACCCGGTGGAGGCCTCGATGCGGATCTTCTGCTCCTTGCCCGTGGCCTTATCCCGAGCCGAGACGGTCAAAATACCATTGGCGTCGATATCAAAGGTGACCTCGATCTGGGGCACTCCGCGTGGCGCAGGCGGAATCCCGTCCAGATAAAAGCGGCCCAGCGTGCGGTTATCGGCCGCCATGGGCCGGTTCCCCTGCAAGACGTGAATCTCCACGGAGGTCTGGTTATCCGTGGCCGTGGAGAAGATCTCCGTCCGGCGGGTCGGGATGGTCGTATTGGCCGGAATCAGCACGGTCATCACCCCACCGAGCGTTTCAATACCCAGATTCAGCGGGGTCACGTCCAGTAGAAGCACATCCGATACCTCTCCGGCCAGTACGCCGGCCTGAATGGCGGCGCCCACGGCCACCACCTCATCGGGGTTGATGCCCTTGTGCGGCTTTTTGCCAAAGAATTCCTCGACGATCTGCTGGATCTTCGGGATCCGCGTCGAGCCGCCCACCAGAATCACCTCATCGATGTCCTCCTTGCGCAGCTTGGCATCGCGCAGCGCCTGCTCCATGGGTGGAATAGTGCGCTGGATGAGGTCGTCGATGAGCTGCTCAAAGCGGGCGCGCGTGATCTCCATGACCAGGTGTTTGGGTCCCTCGGCGGTAGCCGTGATGAAGGGCAGGTTAATCGTGGTCGTGTTCGTGCTCGAGAGCTCGATCTTGGCCCGCTCACAGGCTTCTTTGAGTCGCTGCAGGGCCATGGGGTCCTTGCGCAGGTCGATCCCCTCCTGGCGCTGGAATTCGTCGGCCACGTAGTCGATGAGGCGCTGATCGAAATTGTCACCACCCAGATGCGTATCCCCGTTGGTGGCCTTGACCTCAAAGACCCCGTCACCGATCTCCAGAATGGAGATATCATAGGTTCCGCCGCCCAGATCGTAGACGGCGATCTTTTCGTTACGCCCCTTCTTATCAAGCCCATAGGCCAGAGCCGCGGCCGTGGGCTCGTTGATGATGCGCTTGACCTCCAGCCCGGCAATCTCACCGGCCTCCTTGGTGGCGCGCCGCTGCGCGTCGTTGAAGTACGCCGGTACCGTGATCACGGCTTCCGTGACCGGCTGCCCCAGGTACTCCTCGGCATCCCGCTTGAGCTTCTGCAGGATCATAGCGGAGATCTCCTGAGGCGTGTACGTGCGGTCCCCGATCTTGACCACGGCCATGTTATTCGGCCCCGGCACGACCTCATAGGGGACCATTTTGATCTCTTCGGCCACCTCATCAAAACGGCGCCCCATGAAGCGCTTGATGGAGAAGATCGTGTTCTTCGGATTCGTGATGGCCTGTCGCTTAGCCGGAGCGCCGACGAGCCGCTCTCCGGTTTTCGTGAAAGCCACCACAGAAGGCGTGGTACGCGAGCCCTCCGCGTTGGGAATCACCACGGGCTCGTTGCCCTCCATGACGGCGATGACGGAGTTCGTCGTACCCAGATCGATACCTACGATTTTGCCCATATTCGTCCTCCTTTCCCTTGGCCAGATCAGGCGCGTGGGGCTTACAGAACCGGTACCTCTTTGGGCGCGCGGCCGGATTGCGTGCGCGGCAGCGTGATCTCCAGCACACCGTTTTCAAACCGGGCCGTAACCCCCGAGGGATCCACCTCCTCCGGCAACGCGAAGGAGCGCGAGAAAGCCCCATAGGCGCACTCGATGCGGTGATACGTCTCCCCCCGCTCTTCGCTCTGCCGGCGTTTTTCCCCCTGGATGGTCAACACGTTGTCCCGAAGCGTAACTCGGATGTCCTCCTTGCGCACCCCCGGTAGCTCGGCACGCACCACGTAGGCGTCCTCTCGTTCCAGAATGTCCACCGCCGGATAGACCCCCCCGCGCCCAGAGGCCGCCCACGCAGGAACCCATTCCTCCACCAGACGGTGCAGCCGCTCAGAGAGTTCACCGAGCTCACGTATCGGAAACCCCAGACGCGCCATCGCTCATCCTCCTTTCGTGCAAAGCAACCGATCCCCGCCACAAGCTTGGTGCCAAGCGGGGTTTTCGACGTACATGTCAGACAAAACACCTGCTCTATGACAAGCTGTCACATAAGCCCGTCTGCCTTTGCGCCACAGGAAAGCAGAGGGGTATCTTTTTCTATCAAGCGCCCGAATCGTGGTGCGCCATGTGCCGAACATATTGTCGCTGTTGCGTCTCGGACTGAGCCCGGTTTTCGTGGGGCTACTGCTGCTTCCCGGATTCAGAACACGGCTCCTGGCCCTGGTCCTGTTCGTCGTAGCCGCACTTACGGACTGGTTTGATGGGCAGATCGCGCGCGCCTACCGGGCTCGAACCCGTCTGGGGCAATTTCTCGATCCCCTGGCGGACAAGGTGCTCACCATAAGCGCCTTTCTGTGCCTTCCCCTGCTGTATCCCTCGCATTTTCCCTGGCCGGCCATCGCGCTCATCATCCTGCGGGACATCTGGATCACAGGGCTGCGCATATGGGCAGAGCGTCAGCACCGCCCCATACCCACTTCGGAGCTGGCCCGGTGGAAGACAGCCCTGCAGATGCTCTTTCTGGTCTACGCGCTTTTGTGGCTGACCCTGTATGCCCATCCGGACTGGCAGCCGACGGCCCGTTTCTGGCTGGAGCATGCGTTCACAAGCGCATGGCTGTGGACACTGGTGGGGCTGAGCGTATGGACAGCGGTAGACTACAGCCGGATGTGGTTTCGCTAGACGGCGGTCTGATGCCCCCGAGAGCGCCCCTCGGAATACGCCTTCTGGCCACGGGTTTCGGCCTGGGCCTGTGGCCCTATGGACCGGGCACCCTCACTAGCCTGGTCTGGACGATGCTGTATGCGAGCTCAGGGCTCGGGCGCCTTCCGGTGGGCGTGCACCTGATTGGGATCGGTCTGCTCTTCCTGATCGGGCTTTATAGCAGCGCGCGCATGGAGCGTTGCTACGGCCCCGATCCAAGCCGTATAGTCATCGACGAATGGGTGGGCCAGTGGATCGCCCTTCTGTCCGCGCCCGCGGAGTGGCGATTTTACGGGCTGGCGTTCGCGCTTTTCAGACTGCTGGACATCGGCAAACCCTGGCCTCTTGGAGCCCTGCAACGCTTACCCCATGGCTGGGGGGTCATGCTCGATGATGTGGCGGCCGGTCTGCTGGCCGCGCTGGGGGTATGGGCTATTTCGGCATTTGGGGCAGGTCTTTGAGCAGATCGACGTCCGAGAGCTGCTCCAGCGGCCCCCCCGTATCGGGGAGCACCTTCCGGCGCAAATGCTCCAGCTCCTCCTCCGCCCGGGCCAACCCCTGCCGCAGGTGCCCAACCGCTTCCTGGCGCAGATGATCGAGCTGCTCGCCGGCCCAGTGACCGGCTTCCTGCGCCTTCTCTTTGAGGAGCCGGCGGGTTTCAGCACCGGAACGAGGGGCAAAGAGCAACCCTACTGCCAGCCCACCCAGAAACGCCCCCGCCGCGATGAGCAATTTTTCCAGAACACGTCCCTGCCCTGCCATAGGTCCTCCTGGTTATTCCTTCCAGTATGCAGTAATCTCCACACACAGACGACCTGATGCAGACATCTGCCACCGCCATATTCTTCCCCCTGCGGGGCCAGGAGCACTTACGTATACGGCCTGCAAATGTTCCCCCTCATGGGCGGGCCTGCGGAAGTGCACCCTCCAGCGATCCGGCACCCGATCCCAGAGGGCCAGCCTCCTGCTGTGCTCTGTCCACCAGGCCACGTAGCGGGCGTTGTTCACATGTCCGTGTTCGTCCAGGTCCGTATAGCCCACCTGCCACAGGCCTGCGGAATCAACAACATCCCCGTCCTGGATCGGCAGGGGAGAGAGCTCCGGATGCGGACCCGGCATACCGAAAGAGGCGGCAAAGGCATCCGGGATCTCCACAGGCCGCTGTCGCTGCAGATCGAAAAAGACCCATTCCACCAAGGCGTCCAAGAGTGGTTCTGCGCTTTCGGCATCCCGGAAGCGATAGACGCGCTCCGAACGCGTCCCTCCAAAAGCACAGACCCAGGTCTCGGCCTGAAGCCACTGGCCACTCTCCGGCCACCGCCTCACGGACACCTCGACCCGGCGCATGAGCCATCCCCGCCGATGCGTCCGATACCAGCGCATATCGAAGCCCCGATCCGCGCTGGCCCGATAGCCGACTTCCTGTAACCAGTCGTGCAACCGATGGGGGTAGAGCCTTCCCCGCGGATCGACCATGTGTCCCAGAACCGGAAGCAGGCAGGAAAAGCGGTGCGCCTCCATGTGCACTCCCTCTTGCCGGACCAAAAGTACGGGATTCGGGCTAAAGAATCGATCCGGTTACGAGCTTTTTCCTTGCGCTATGCCGAAAGAGGACCTTTCTTTTTTCTCCCACCCTGGAGGAGGACTGAGCCATGTTTGCCATCACAGTCGCCATCACGCTCCTCTGGCCTCGGCTGGATACGCTGGACATCCTGCTGCGCAACGGGCGCATCGTAGACGGCACGGGAAATCCGTGGTTTTACGGGGATGTGGGCATCCGGAATGGCCGTATTGTAGCCGTCGGCCAGCTCGGCGACCAACCGGCGCGGCGCCTGATCGACGTCCAGGGCCAGGTGATCGCACCGGGTTTTATTGACACGCATGCCCACCTGGAAGGAAGCATTCTGGAAATGCCCACAGCGGACAACTTCGTGCGCATGGGCATTACGACGGCCATCACGGGCAACTGCGGGGGATCGGCCACGGATATCGCGCGCTTTTTCCGGAGCCTGGATTCCGTAAAGACCTCCATTCACGTGGCCACCCTGGTGGGACACAACACGGTGCGGCGACTCGTTATGGGCGAGGCGGCCCGTCAGCCGACGCGGGAGGAACTGAACCAAATGCGCCAGCTTGTGGCCCGGGGCATGCAGGCCGGTGCACTGGGGTTCTCCACAGGACTGATTTACGTACCGGGCACCTTCGCCCAGACCGATGAGGTTGTCGCCCTGGCCCACGAGGCCGCGCGCTTCGGCGGCATATACGCCAGCCATATCCGAGACGAGGGCAATCGGGTGGAAGAGGCGGTAACGGAGGCCATCGAAATCGGCCGACAGGTCGGCTGTCCCGTGCAGATCTCCCACTTTAAGATCTCCAGCAAGCGCAAATGGGGCGATAGCCGGCGCACCGTGGCCCTTGTGGCCCAAGCCCGCGCAGAGGGACTGGCCGTGACGGTCGACCAGTACGTCTATCCGGCTTCCAGCACGGGGCTGGAGGTACTCATCCCCAACTGGGTGTTCGACGGGGGACGAGATTCCGCCGTACAGCGGCTGCGCAACCCGCACCTGCGCAAACGCATCGTAGAGGAAATGCTTCGATCTATCCGGGCGCAGGGCTTCAAGGACTTCTCCTATGCTCAGGTAGCCTACTACGCCCCGGATACGACACTCAACGGACTGCGCATCTCCGAGATCACCCGCCGGCTACGTGGACGTTCCGGCGCTCGAGATCAGGCCGAGCAGGTCATCGAGATGTACCTGGCCAGCCCGCGGCGCGTGGGCATGGTCTACCATAAAATGCACGAGCGCGACATCCGCCATATTCTCCAGCAGCCGTTTACCATGATTGGGGCCGACGCGGGCATTATCCGGTATGGTTCCGGCGTGCCCCATCCGCGTGGATACGGCAACGCGCCCCGCGTACTGGCCCGTTACGTGCGCCAGGAACAGGTGATTTCCCTTGAGGAAGCGATTCGCAAAATGACCTCCCTGCCGGCCCAGACCTTCGGACTCTGGGATCGAGGGCTGATCCGGCCCGGCCTGGTAGCCGACATCGTGGTTTTCGACCCGGATCGCATCCAGGATCGGGCCACGTTCGAAGCCCCGCATCAATATCCGGAGGGGATAAGCTACGTGATTGTCAACGGAACCGTGGTCGTCGAGCAGGGTCGCCATACGGGTGCCCGGCCCGCTGGAGCGCTTCGCAAGCCCGCCCTCCTGCGGAGCGCTCAGGCAGGGGAGGGGTGAAGGCCCACCTTCTCGCAGTACGGCTCCAGAGCGCACCCTGCGCAGCGGGGTCGACGCGCTGTGCAGGTGTAGCGGCCGTGCAACGTGAGCGCATGGCCGAACCAGGTCCACTCCTGCCGGGGCACAAGACGCATGAGATCGGCCTCGATCCGCTCTGGCTGCCGATGCCGGCTCAGCCCCAGCCGCTGGGCCACGCGCCCCACGTGTGTGTCCACGGCGATCCCCTCCTGGATCCCGTAGGCGGTACCCAGCACCACGGCCGCTGTTTTCCGCCCTACGCCGGGCAGCGCAGTGAGCGCTTCCATGCTCCGGGGCACCTCTCCCCCATAGCGTTCCACCAGCACTCGGGAAACGGCCATAAGCGTGCGGGCCTTTTGTCGATAGTAGCCCAGAGGTCGGATGAGGGATTCCAGTTCCTGGAGATCGGCCACGGCCAGCTTCTCTGCGGTGGGGTAGCGGGCAAAAAGCAGGGGGGTGATCTCGTTGACCTTGCGATCCGTAGCCTGCGCGGCCAGGATCGTGGCCACAAGAAGCTGAAAGGGGTTTTCCCAGAGAAGCTCCGTGGTGGCCTCGGGATACAGCTGCCGCAGGCGCGCCCGGATCTGGTCGATGGCGGTTGCGCCTTTCGGGACGGCTTCCATGTTATGCCTCCAGCGCCAGACGAATGTGGGCAAGATGATGCCGGCCGTGCCAGGCGTAAAGGGCCAGCGCCTCCTGGAGCGCGACGGCCCGCTTCTGAAGCGGATGCCAGTATGTGCGGGCAAAATCCTCCGCCTTCATGGCCCGCAGCAGGTAGACCCAGCGCTCGTGGACGGCTTCCAGTAGACGAAGGGAAACCTCGGGATCGAGCTCCCGAGCATCGGGCAACTCCGCCCACAGGGCCTCATCAAAGGGCGCAACCACAGGCCGATCGGCCGTAAGGGCGAGCTTGAAACGGAAGAACGCATTGCCGTGGCTGTCGGCCAGATGATGGACCAATTGCGCTACCGTCCATCCCCCTGGACGATAGGTGCGCATCCAGTCCTGTTGCCCCCGCCCCCTCAACAACCTCCGCAGCGCCTTGGGCAGATCGGCCAGCTCCTGGATACGGCTCAGGCGCGCCTCCTCTCCGAGCGGCTCCTGGTAGCGAAAAGGCCCGATCGGGTAGCGCAGAACGTCTTCGTGCATAACCCTGTCCCCCTTTTAGGCGAAAAAGTACCCGCCTGGAAGCCGCCGCTACAGCTCCAGACGCACTCCGAAGATAGCATACCGACCCGGACCGGGCTCGTAATAGCGCGCTCCGGCCGCGTTGGGCCGCACGTTCGCATAGTACAACCGATTCAGCAGGTTATGCAGGACCAGGAAAGGCCGCATCCTGATTCCGCCCCGGCGCCAGCCCGCCCCTGCGGCCATGTCGATTAGCGTATAGGCCCGCACGCGTTCCCTGTTGGCCTCATCGGCGTATTGCTCGCCCACGTGGCGCAAAGCACACCGGAACCAGATTCCGCTCTCGATTTCCCGCCCCAGAGCCACATATAGCTCTCGGCGGGGCAGGCCGGGGGTGAACAGCCAAGAGGCTTCACCCGGATCGCGGCGGAAACGGGCCTCCAGTTCGGTGGCCACCAACCGCAACACCCAGGCAGCGGGCAGGTCCACCTGCAGGGCCACCTCCAGACCCCGGCGCTCGGAACGGCCCACGTTCCGGTAAAACCGCCTACCCGGCATCTCGGCTCGCTCAAAGGGCAACAGCTCATCCCAGAGGTAGGTGCGGAACAGCACACACTCCAGGCTTGCCCACGGCCTCGGCTGGCCCTTGACCCCGACGTCCAGTCCTACAGACCGCTGCGGCCTGAGATCCGGGTTCATCCCCCCCTGTGCAGAGGGATGGGCCAGCTCGGTAAATGTCGGGGTATCGAAGCCTGTGCCAAGCTGTACGTAGGCCGTAAGCCCCGCGCCCAGATCCCTGCCCATGGCCGCCGTCAGGCTCCAGGCCCGGAAACGTCGTCTGCCGGAGTCATCCCCGTCGAGGGCGAATCGGTCCCGCAACCGGAAGGGCTGCTCATCGCCTCGCAGCGCCAGACGGAACGTCCAGGGGGGCAGGTATCCCTCCAGTCCCCCGTAGAACCCCAGCAGGCCGACCTCTTCGCACTGGTCCAGACGTAGAGGCCCCAGATCGCCATCGGATCGGTTGTCGAAACGGCGCCGATCGTCACGCCCCCGGGCCAGATCCAGACCCAGAAACGGACGCAACCGGCCTGTTGCGGAGACCGCATAGGTGCGTCGATACTGCAGGTAAGCGCCCCAGGCCAGCCGGTTCAGCTCCCCTGCGCCCCCGGACTCAAAGGGCAATCGGTTGGCAAACCGGCGCACCAACGCATAAACACCGATGCGGAGCTCGGCCCCCTGACCCTGGAGTCGCTGATAACGAACCGATCCGAGAAGCTGGGTTACGGATTCTCCGGCGCGAAAGCGCAGCGCTGCCGGATCGGCCGCGCGAGGATCGGCTTCCGCTTGAAGACGGGTGAGCCCTCCCGGATCCCCGGCCCATGGGGTATCGAGCAGGCTCAGGCGCAGCGTCCATCGACCTGTTGTATCGAATCCGGAGTGTGCCCACACGGTGGCCGTGTAGCGCTCCCATGCTGATCCCTGCCGATGACCCCGGCTGCGCACCCAGGAGGCAGCCATCCCGAAACGCCCCCTGGAAGCGGCTGTCCAGGCTCTCCCTCCGAGGCGTGTCCATCCGTATGCGCCCGAGGATCCCTCCAGCTCCCGATGCGCGGAAGCTTCTTCCGGCTCGGTCCGAAGGGACAGCACCCCGGAGGCAGCGTTTCCGTACAGGGCGGCAACCGGGCCCCGAACCAGTTCCACGGACCGCACCTCGGCCGGGTCCAGGTGCTCGATCGCCGTCTGGCCGTCGGGCAGGGTAAGAGGCACCCCGTCGAGCCAGACCTGTATCCCCCGGATGCCGAAGGCGGCTCGGGCCCCCGCGCCTCGTATGGCCAGGCGCTCGTTTTGCGCCGCGTTGAACAGATTGTGCACCATCAGCCCCGGAAGCCCGATCAACAGCTCTCCGATCGAAGATCCGGAGCGGCCCTGGGCCGGGTGAGGCCTGAACACGTAGACGGATGCGGGCGCACGCCAGCGCTCCAGCGGCAAGCGCACGGCCTCGACAACAAGCTCTGGCAGCGCAGCGCGGAATCGGGCCGTATCGGCCGGAACCGTATCCGCCCCGGCACAGATCCACAGTCCGATCAATAGCCCCCACCCCATCGCTCATCACCCCCGAGGCGCAGACAAGAATACGCGCCCGGAAGGCAGGGGCTCAAGTATCTGGGCTCCGGGCCCGGGCCGGAAAAGAAACAAGCGGATAAAAGACAGCCCGCGCAAGCCGGCGCTACGGGCGCTCAGTAATCCTCCTGCCGTGCGTAGGGATAGCTCCACAAGGCGACCTGAAGCACCACGGACTTCAACCAGGCCGCGTGCATCTTCTCCACCTCTTCGGAGCTGTGGCCCTTCCGGGCCAGAAAGGGCTTGATCGTCAGCGAGATCGGGGCGATAAAGGCGATCATGTAGCGAAGCGGCACGATGGGGACGGACTGAACCTGATCGGTCTGGTTCTTCTTGCTGCGATGATGCCGGAGGGCGATCTCCTGTTGATAGTCCAGCCAGGCCCGATCATACACCCGCAGGCAGGTATCCAGAATCCACTGCCCGAACCGCTTGCGGACCCGCTCCAGGTAGGAAGCGATAGGCTGTCCATCGGGACCGGTGAAATAGTACACCAGGTGGGGATGGGCGCCCACAAAACCATACCACAGATCGAGCACTTCCTCCACCTGATCGCTGAGTACCTCTCCGGCCATGCGGAGATAGCGCTCGTCTTCTTCTGTCCAGAGCACGGCGGCCTTCAGTCTGGCGAAGTCTTCATCGGTGATGGGGGAACGGGCCACCTCCGCCGTGCCGTACGTATAGCCCGGGATCGGTGCTGTGGCCATATATCCACCTCCCTTCGCTAGTTGACAGCGAGAAGATAGGCCCCTATTTTCATCAGCGAAAATTCTTTTTTCTGATCCTAGCATCAGGAGTTCTTATGGAACTGCGCCAGTTGCGCTACCTGCTCGCCGTGGCCGAGGAGGGATCTATTACGCGCGCCGCCCAGCGGGTCTACGTAACCCAGCCCGCCTTATCCCAACAGCTTCAGCTGCTGGAACGGGAGTTGGGTACGGCCCTGCTCGATCGATCCGGCCGCCGCGTGCGCCTCACTCCCGCCGGCGAGATTCTCGTTCGCAGCGCCCGAGAAGTCATCCGGCAGCTGGAGGAAGCCCGGACGGCCATTCGGGAATTGATGGGCCTGGAGCGCGGCGAGCTCACGCTGGGCGTTGTGCAGACGGTCAACATGTATCTCATGCCCCTTGCGCTCAGCCGCTTCTGGGAGTGCTACCCAAAGGTGCGTCTGCATGTAGAGGAGCTGGCGGCCGATGACATCGAGGCCCGCCTTCTGGAGGGCACCCTGGATATAGGCATTTCCTTTCTTCCCCCCCGGCTAGAGGGGCTGGAAAGTCACCCCCTTTTCAGCGAGGAGCTCGTGCTCCTGTTACGCCGGCAGCATCCGCTGGCCAGTCGCAGGAGCATACGCGTAGCGGAGCTACAGGAGGTTCCCCTTGTCCTGCTACCCAGAAGGTTCTGCACGCGCCGGCTCTGGGACCGTTGTGCGGCCGAAGCAGGGGTGCATCCCCGGGTGGTAGGAGAGCTCAACACGATCGATGGCCTGCTCGGGCTTGTGCATCGGCTCGATGTGGCCACCATACTGCCCCGGCTGGCCCTGCATAGTCCGCTGGCCGAAGGGCTTGCGGCGGTCTCTCTACGGGATCCGACCCCCCTGCGCACGGTGGGTGGCCTGTTCCGCAAAGGGGGCTATACCTGCACGGCCAGCCGGGCCTTCTGGAATGTACTCCAGGAGGTGCTTCAGCACTGGCTATCCGATGACGTCTCCCTGGCGCCCTCCCCGTTCCCGGATTCCCCCCGCCCATAGGCGCACAGATCCCGGAGGGGACATTCCGGACAACGGGGCCGCTGGGCCCTGCAGAGGGACCGGCCGTGTCGGATGAGCGCCACATGAAAGCGATATACCAGATCCCGTGGCACCAGATCCTGCAGGACATCATGCGCGCGGTCCGGCCCCAGACGGCGCTCGATGAGGCCCAGCCGCCAGGAAACGCGAAATACGTGGGTATCGACGGGTAAGAGGGCGCGCCCCAGCGCAAAACAGAGCACGATGGCCGCGCATTTGGGTCCGATACCCGGCAGACGCATAAGATAGGCGCGCGCCTCTTCATCGGAGAGCGATTCCAGGATCGCTTCCAGTTTCCAGTCCGGCCGCTCATCCCGGATGCGCCGCAGTACGGCCTGGATCCGCCGGGCCTTCTGCCGGGCCAACCCGCCAGATCGGATCACCCGGGCCAGTTCCTCCTCCGGCGCCTGAAGCACAGCCTCCCAGTCGGGATAAGCCCTTCGGAGAGCTTCGAAGGCGCGAAAAGAATTCACATCCGAGGTGTGCTGCGACAGAATGCAGTGCACGAGCTCTTCGATCGGACGCATACGAGGTTGCCAGACCGGCCTCCCGTATATGGCCTCGAGGCGGCAGAGAATCGTTGCAATTCGGTCCATATCCTGTCGTACTTCTGGGGCTATCCGATAGCCCATCGGGCACCTCCCCCGCTTCGGGTTCTGGAGAACCGAAAGGGCGATCGGGATGACGAAAGTGCAAAAGGAATCAAACCGAGGCAAAGGAAGCGCTATGCGCACGATTTTCGACTTGCCCACCCCGGCCTTGCTGGTGGATATCACTCGCCTGGAGCGGAACCTGCAGCGGATGCAGGCGCGAGCGGATCGGGCCGGCGTACGCCTCCGGCCGCATGGAAAAACACACAAGTGTCCGGAGATCGCCCGTCGTCAACTAAACCGGGGCGCTGTGGGGCTAACCGTGGCCACGATCCGCGAGGCGGAGGTGTTCTCCGAACACGGCGTAGAGGACATCACGATAGCTGTGCCGCTGGTGGGGCGTCCGGCCTACGAACGGCTGGTTCCGCTTCTGGATCGCGCCCGGATACGCGTGCTGGTTGATACCCTGGAGGGGGCGGAACTGCTGTCGGACTTTTTCCGAGCCCGGGGGCGTCGTATCCCGGTGCTCATGGAGGTCGATACGGGCTACGGCCGTACGGGGGTACGGTGGGACAATCCGGAGGCCGTAACGCTCTACGAACGCCTTCTGGAGCTGCCCGGCCTGGAGGTGCAGGGGTTGCTCACGCACGCCGGGCAGAGCTACCGCGGAGGCACAGATCGAGCCAGCAGTCGGGAACACGCCCGCAAGACGAGCCTAGAGGAGCGAGATCGGATACAGACCCTGGCCGGCCTGTTGCGCTTGCGTGGATTTCCCGTCTCGGAGATCAGCATAGGGTCTACGCCCACGGCCGTGCATTTTGAGCCCGCCGGCCAGCCGGCGGTGACGGAGATCCGGCCCGGAAACTACGTTTTTTTCGACGCCATGCAGGTGGCTCTGGGCAGCTGTGAGCTCGATGAGGTGGCGCTTTCCGTGCTGGCCACCGTGATCAGCCGGCACGAGGAGCCCGACGGCGTACGGCTGTACATCGATGCGGGCAAGAAAGCGCTCACTACGGATACCCACCCTCTTCTGACCGGCTATGGCATCGTGGCCGATCCGGAGACCGCCTATCCGTATCCGGACACCGTGCTCTATGCGCTCTCGGAGGAACACGGCTGGGTTCGCGCCCCGCGGCATAGTTCGTTGCGGGTAGGCAGCCGGGTGCGCATCTTTCCCGTACACGCCTGCGTGTTGCCCCCGTTGTTTGACTCCTTCTTCGTGGAGGAGAACCTTCGGGTATGCGAGCGGTGGCCCATTGCAGCGCGCAATCGCCTCCCGTGACGGTGGAGCTGATCCGGTGGGCCGCGGAGGTCATTGGAGCCCATGTGCGGCGCACCCCGGTGCGTGTTTGCGAACTCGACGGCCGTCCGGTTTACCTGAAGCTGGAAAATCGGCAGGAGACGGGCTCCTTCAAGGTCCGGGGCGCGCTGGCGGCCCTAGCTGGCTACCGGGAACGGGGAATAAAGGGCCCGTGGGTGACGGCCTCGGCGGGCAATCACGGTATCGGGCTGGCCTATGCGGCCCGGCACCTGGGTGCGGGCCCGGTGGTGGTGTTCGTGCCCTCCGGTACCCCGCAGGCCAAGCTCCGCAGGCTGCAAGCCCTGGGGGCGGAAGTGCGTCTGGAGGGAGCGGATTTCCCGCAGACCGAGCGCGCCGCGCGCGCCTTCGCCGCCACATCCGGACTGCCCTACATCTCCGCCTACAACGATCCCTTTGTGATAGCCGGGCAGGGCACGGTGGCCGTCGAGCTCTTAGAGGAGATCGCTGATCCGGCCATGGTGTTCATTCCTGCCGGCGGTGGGGGGCTGCTTGGCGGATCGGCCCTGTGGCTGCGGTCCCATCGCCCCCGGATCCGGATCTGGGGGGTGCAATCTACCCATACGCCCTCCCTGTACAATGCCCTCTACGGCACCCATCTGCCGGAGCGGACCACGCTGGCCGAAGGGCTCGCCGGAGGCATAGAGGAGAACGCCCTCACACTTCCCCTGATCCGGGAGCTCGTCGATGGCATTTGCCTGGTCAATGAGCCGGAGATCTGGGACTCCGTCTACTGGGCCCACAGACGGCTCGGAGAACGGATAGAAGCCTCTGCGGCCGTGGCGCTGGCCGCTGTGCGTTTTCGATCCTGGTCCGAGCCGGGCCCATGGGTGGCCATCATAACGGGGGCGAACACGGATCTCCTACCGGCTCAATAGGCGGGCCGAGCCCGGTTTCAGCCCGCTCATGCGCCGGAGCTCGTCTACCTCCTCCGGGTTCAGCTCGCGCCACTGCCCGGGTTCCAGGCCTTCCAGGCTGATCGGTCCCATGGCGATGCGGACCAGGCGCAGGGTGGGATGTCCGACGGCGGCGGTCATCCGTCGGACCTGGCGGTTTTTGCCCTCCCGCAGTTCGATCTCCAGCCAGCAGGTAGGTACGGACCTCCGATAGCGAATGGGCACGGGGCGCGCCGGCAACTCCGGATCCGGAATGCGACGCACGCGGGCCGGACGGGTCCGATAACCTCCCGCGATGATCACCCCCTCGGCCAGCCGACGCAGGGCTTCCTCCTCCGGGATGCGCTCCACCTGCACCCAGTAGGTTCTCGGGTGCCCGAATCGGGGGTCCATGAGCCGATACCGCAGCGGGAAATCGTTGGTCAACAACAGCAACCCTTCGCTGTCCATATCCAGCCGCCCCACGGGATAGACCTCCGGGACCGGGATGTACGGCTTCAGCGTGGGCCGCCCCTGTCGGTCTGTGAATTGGCTCAGCACGCCGTAGGGCTTGTAAAAGGCCAGATACCGCAGTCGCCTACGCATCTTTACGCGAAGCGGCCAGGGTTTCGGGTACGATCTCCCAGCGGAACTGCAGTTGAAAGCCCGGGCCCGTCACACTGCGCATGGAGAGCGTAAGCCGGCGTACCCCGGAGAGGATATCCCGGCCGTCTTGATACCGGGCGAAGCGAAGCACGTTCATCCGATAGAAGGCGTCCAATCGGCCCCCTGAAGGGCTCCAGATCGGATGCAGGGATTCCAGCTCCACACCCACGGGGCGGTAGACGTTGCCCCGGTCGTCGCGCAGTTCGAAGTCAAATCCGAACCGGCTCAGGTCTGTGGCGAAGAAGGCATCCCGGTATCGGTCGTTGGTGAAGACATGGACTACGATCGTCAGATACTTGGCCTGCAGCTCGGCCTGCTCGTCGGCCAGCTGGCGGGCCTGCTCTCGGCTCATGTTCTCCTGTTTGACCCGGGCCGCCACCCAGGTCATGGCCACCTCGCGCGACCAGAGGGTGGCATATGTCTGCCGATAGGCCGTGCGAAAGAGCCGCCCGTTGCGCACATCCACAAAGCCCACCGACCAGAGGGGCTCTACCTCGACAAAGGATCGGTCCAGGTGATAGGTCGAATCCGGATGGGGTACCTGCCGCAGGGTCGGATAAAACCCCGTGCGATCTTCGGGTTCTGGCACACCGTTGGGGCCTTTCAGGATGCCGCATCCCAGAACGCCGAAGAGCAGAAGCAAAAACAGGGCTGATTGGCCGTACACCATAAGGGTGCCTTTCCATGCTTTTGCGTCGAAGAACGCCTGATTTTCCTCCAGATGCAAGACAGCCGAGCCCTGTTACGGAGTGGTAAAAGTTCATCGCTCGCCCCTGCACCGGAGCTTGCCTGCTCCGTTTCTTTATCACGTCACAACAGTGAGGAGGTTTCCCGATGCGGCGCATCTGGTTTGCGGTAGCCTGCCTGTGGATAAGCATCCCGGTGTGGGCCCAATCCCTGCCGGAGGCTGTTCAGGAGCATCAGCGACGCAAGGCCGAGTCCCGGTTCAAAAATCTGCGTTTTGAGAACGTGGGACCTGTACAGATGGGGGGGCGCGTGGTGGATATTGAGGTCGATCCACGCAACCCGTTTCGATTTCTTGTCGCTTACGCCTCAGGAGGCCTCTGGGAGACCCGCAACAACGGCACGACCTTTGAGCCGCTGACCGAAGCCCTGCCCACGCAGGTCATTGGAGACCTGGCCATGGCTCCGAGCAACCCGGATATCCTGTACCTGGGCACGGGCGAAAACAATTCCAGCCGCTCTTCCTATGCGGGCCTGGGGGTGTTCAAATCCACCGATGGGGGCAAAAGCTGGCAGTACATGGGCCTGGCCGAAACGCATCGCATCGGCCGCATTCGAGTGCACCCGGAAAATCCCGATATAGTTTGGGTGGCGGCTATCGGCAAGCTGTACACAAACGACGAACACCGCGGCGTCTATAAATCCACCGATGGGGGCAGAACCTGGCGCAAAACGCTCTACGTCAACCCGCGCACGGGCGCCATCGACCTCATCCTGCACCCCCGAAATCCCAATGTGCTCTATGCGGCCACCTGGGAACGCGAACGTCGGGCCTGGAACTTCGTCGAGGGGGGAGCCGGAAGCGGCCTCTGGATGTCCACCGACGGAGGGGAAAGCTGGACCCCCCTGAGCCACGGATTGCCCCGGGGAGAACACGTCGGCCGGATCGGGCTGACCATCTCGCCCAGCCATCCCGAGGTGCTCTACGCTGTCATAGACAATCAGGCCCACCGGCCCCAGCAACCGGCCCCGAGGGAACCCCTACTTTCGGCTCAGAAGCTGGCGACCATGACGCGCGAGGCCTTTCTGGCCGTGCCCGTTGACACCCTGGAGGTCTTCCTGCGGGCCAACGACTTTCCGGCTGAATACACCGCGGCTCGAGTCCGGCAACTCGTCCAGCAAGGAGAAATTTCCCCCAGAGCTCTCTACGAGTACCTGGGAGGTGATGCAAACCGGGCCCTTTTTGAAACCCCGATCATCGGCGCCGAGGTGTATCGCTCCGATGATGGGGGCAGAACCTGGCGCAAAACGCACACCGGATATCTCGACGGGCTCTTTTTCACCTATGGCTACTACTTCGGGCAGATCTGGATCGACCCCACCAACCCGGACCGCATCGCCATAGCCGGCGTGCCGCTTATCTACTCCGAGGACGGGGGACGCACCTTTCGGGCCGTCGACCGACCGAACGTGCACGTCGACCACCATGCCCTCTGGAAAAACCCCGCCTTTCCCCAGCACTGGATCAACGGCAACGACGGAGGGGTGAACGTCACCTACGACGGGGGACGCTCCTGGCAGGTGCTCAACACGATCCCTGTGGGGCAGTTCTACACGGTCGCTGTGGACAACGCCCGACCCTACAACATCTACGGCGGCCTGCAGGACAATGGGGTCTGGTATGGCCCCCGAAGCTCTATCGAGCGCGTCTGGGAGCGAGAGGATCGAGATGGCTGGAGGCGGCTGCTGGGCGGCGACGGGATGTATGCCGAGCCCGACACGACGAACAACGAAATCGTCTATGCCGGCTTCCAGTTCGGCAACTACTTCCGCATCAACCGTCGCACCGGGGAACGGGCCGCCATTCGGCCCCGGCACAAGCTGGGCGAGGCCCCATTGCGGTACAACTGGCTTACTCCCGTGATCCTGTCCCCCCACAACCAGCAGATCGTCTATTTCGGAGCCAACCGGCTATTTCGCTCCCTGAATCAGGGCCGCACCTGGACGGCCATCAGCCCGGATCTCACCTTCGGTCCCCGGGAAGGGGATGTGCCCTACGGCACGATCACGACCATCGACGAATCGCCCCTGCGCTTTGGGCTCATCTGGGTGGGCACGGACGATGGGCGCATCTGGGTCACGCGCGATGGCGGGGCAAGCTGGCATGAGGTCAACGCCCCTCGGCCGCGCATGCGCAACGCCCTGGTGCCGCCCCGCAAATGGGTTACGCGCGTGGTAGCCTCCCGCTACCAGGAAGGGACCGCCTACGTGACGCTGACCGGTTATCGGGAAGACGACTTCACCCCCTATGTGTTCAAAACCACCGACTACGGGCAGACCTGGCAGGATCTGTCCGGCGGACTGCCTCGCCGACTGGCCCTGAACGTGATCCGCGAGGATCCGGTCAATCCCAACATCCTCTACGTGGGCGGGGAAGACGGCCTGTACATCAGCCTGGATCAGGGACGCAGCTGGGAGCCCCTTATGGGCGGCCTGCCCGATGTGGCCGTCTACGATATGAAAATTCAGGCCCGGGATAAAGACCTGGTCGTAGCCACGCACGGACGAAGCATATATGTGCTCGATCTGGAGGAGATCCAGCAACTCACCGACTCCGTGCTGGCCAGGCCCATCCACGCCTTTGCGATAGAACCCATCACGGAAAATCCCGCCTGGGGGCGCATTCCGAACTGGCGCGACCCTATCCGTCCCTCCGTACGGCTGGTATGGTGGCTGCAGGAAGCCGGATCAGACTCCACCCTCATCATGATCCGGGATGCGGAGGACCGTCCGCTACAGGTGCTGCGTGGATCGGCCGACAGGGGCTTTAACGTGCGCACCTGGGATCTCAGGGTGGATTCCACGCTGGCCCGTCAGGCGGGCAAGAACTGGACGGCGGCGCAGGACGGGCAGATCTACCTGCGCGCAGGCCGTTATCGGATCGAGTTCCGCTCCGGCACCCACAGTATTACAATTCCCTTTGAGGTGCGCCAGGCGCCCCGACGGGGTTCGGCCCGCCCCTCAGGGGATGAGCCGGAGGAAGGGTACTGATCGCCTTCCGCGGCAGGGGCGTCCGACCCAAAGGGACGCCCCTGCTATTCATTTTTCGGCTCCACCTCCTCGGCCGCTCCCCCCTCGGGAAGTGGGCTGCGAACCGGACCGGGTAACTCCGAAAACCGTATCGGAGTCGGCCCTCCCGGGCTTAGACTGCCGAAAGAGATGATGAACTGCATGGCCTCCGGCACGCTCCAATCCAGATAACGCACGCGCTCCGGCTCCACGAGCACGAGCAGTCCCCCGGAGGGCAACGGCGGGGCGGGCAGAAAAACGTGTACCAGCGGTTTGCCCCTGCCCAGAGGGTCGGACTGGCCGGTCACGAACCCCAGCGCCCAGGAATCCGACTCCAGCGGAAAGGGCACCAGACAGACCCGTTGAAAGGACTCCTCAGAAGGCCGGGCGAAGACCTCCACGGTCTGCCGGGCAGCACGGTAAACAGCCCCGACCAGGGGGATACGCGCTACAAGCCCCTCCCACCAGTGGAACAACCCTCTTCCAAGCACGCGCGATACAAGGGCCCCGAGCAACCATACGGCCAGGAGAAGCGCCAGAATACCGATCCCCGGCAACTCCAGCCCCAGCAGGTTGCGCAGCGTGGGACCGAGCACGCTCTCGAGGGTTTCGTACAGAAAGCGCAATACGAGATAGGTGATCACCAGCGGGGCTACGACGAGAAGCCCCGTCAGCAGATGCTGCCGCAACCGAACAGACCAGGGTTTTTTCATGACCCCCTCATTGATCCACGGAAGCCGATACGGATGGCGGGGCGCCGAGCAAGAGGTACAGCCCGGGACGGTTTATCAGCAGAGCCAGCAGGAGCGCCAGTGCCGCGCTCCAAAAAGGCAGCCCATGATGGATGCCGTACCAGACCCCCCCCCAGGCTGGACCCAGCGTCCGACCCAGGCTGCTCAGGCTCTGGGAAAGCCCCAGAACCGTTCCCTGCTCATCGGCGTGCGCGGCCCGGGAGGTGAGCGCGCTCAAGGCCGGGGTGGCCACACTGCCCAGCGCCACGAGGGCGAGCAGGAGCAATACCCCCGACAGGTCATGCCAGAACGGGAGCATGCCATACCCGATCGCGGTCGCCACAACGCCCCAGGCAAACAGATAGGGATCCGAAACCCGTCGGGCAAGCCAGCGCATCACTCCCCCCTGCACCAAGACGGAAAGCAGGCCCACATACATGAACAGGTAGCTGACCTGCCGGTCGCTGAAGCCCAGGACTTCGGCCCCGAGCAGGGGGAAAATACCGTACATATTGGCCTGTGCAAAGGGCAGCAGAAAGGCGCCCACCAGAAGCCGCCCCAGCAGGGGTCGACGCGCAAAGACGATAAAGGCCTGTACGTTCAGAATCCGTGTCCGCCGCTCTGTGCTCAGGCTCCGATGCGGGGGTTCGGGCAGAAATCGGAAGGCCATGATCCAGTTCAGCACGGCCAGCCCGGCCGCCACCAGGGGAGGCACTGCATAGCCCAGGGGAATGAAGGTGCCCCCGATAGCCGGCCCCAGCACGAAGCCCAGGCCGAAGGCCGCCCCGATGAGGGCCATGTTGCGGGAACGCGCCTCCGGAGGGGTCACATCCGCTATGTAGGCCTGGGCTACAGCCAGGTTGGCCCCGGCCACACCAGCGAACATGCGCGCCAGAAAGAGTAGCTCCACCGAGCGCGCCAGGGCAAAAAGCGTATAGGAAAAAACCGAGCCCGCCACGCTGATCAGGATCACGGGCCGGCGTCCGATGCGATCGGAAAGACGCCCCCAGAGCGGCACGAAGAGAAACTGCATAAGAGAGTAGATGCTGTAAAGCAGACCGACCTCCAGCTCCGTGGCCCCGTAGCGCCGGGCGTAAAAGGGCAAAAGAGGCAGCACGATGCCAAAGCCAATGAGATCGACGAGCACGGTAAGAAAGAGCACGGCCAGCGACGCGCGCCTCATGCGACCTCCAGGTCAGCTACAGGCTCCCGTGCCACCCCGAGTCCGAAGAGGGCGAAATCATATCGAACCGGATCGTGAGGGTCAAACAGGCGCAGCCGATCGGTCAGTTCCAAGACGGCGCGCCAGTCCGGGCTCCGCCGCTGAAGCAGACCGAGGGCGCGAGATACCCGAACCACATGCACATCCAGCGGGATCAAAAGCTGCGCGGGGCTGAGCGATGACCAGATCCCTAGATCCACGATCCCGTCCCGGCGCACCATCCAGCGCAAGTACAGGTTCAGTCGCTTACAGCTCGACCCCCGAGAGGGACGCCCCACATGACGCCTCAGCCGTCCGGAGGGGTCTGCCTCCCAGAGCCATTCCACGAACCGATCCAACGCCTGCTCCACCGTGGGGGCGTTCGGCTCGCAGGCGGCGCAGAAGGCGGCCTCCAGGGATCCGAACCGCCGCAATATCTGATGCAGGCTTCCCCAAAGCGCTCGCACGTCATCGGCAGACCAGGTGCGATGGACAAACCCCCGGAGGCTTATCCCCTCGTGGCGAGGGAAGGTCTCCGCATACCGGCGCGGAGCCATATGCACACGCTCACATAGTTCAGCCAGCTTGCGCAGCACCACATCCCGACGCCCCCAGGCAAACAGGGCGGCAACGATCCCGATAAGCTCCTGATCACGGGGATCGTCAAAGGCGTGCACAAACGCTACGGGATCGGAGGCGATGAACTCCGGCCGGTTGTATCGGGCCACCAGGTGTTCCAGTACAGCCCGGATGCGCGCAAGCGGGACCTCATGCATGTCGGGATGCAAAGTTAGCCTGGCCGGGAGGAGGGCGCAAAAGCCTGCTGTTGGCTTTCTGGGACCGGAGGTGTACTTTTTCTGCATGGATCGGCGCGCCCTCCTCGGGGTATTCGGGTTGCTTGTGGCCTCTTTCCTGGCCCTTGTGCCCCTGTATCGGATCGGCCAGGACTGGATGCGCTTTCGCACCTTTCTGGAGCCGGATTTTCCACAGACGCGGGGATACGACTGGGTCCAGTGGCGCGATCAGGGCCAGGGTATAGAGGCGGCCTTTGTATTCCCCAACGGCCCCGCCGATCGGGCAGGTATCCGCAAGGGAGATCGCCTGCTCGGTGTACAGGGCCGCCCGTTTTTCAGTCTGCAGGCGCTGGAACAGGCCATACAGGGCTTCGAACCGGGCTCGTTGGTTTCCTATGAGCTCCTGCGAGCAGATGGGCTCCGGGTAGTCCAGGTGCGCACCACCGAATATCCCGCCTTTCTGTACCCGATCGATCCCCTGTTCTGGACGGTGAGCGGATGGGGTTTTGTGATCGGTTTTCTGGTGCATGTGGTGGGCCTGCTCATCCTGTTGCCCCTGGCCTGGCGCAATCCCCAGCACGCGATCGACCTGCTGCTGATCGCCCTGGGCGCGCTGTACTTTGGCGGCAATGCCACGCGTATTGCACTGCTCGCCCTCTGGGGTCCCCTGGAGGGTCCCGTGCCCGCGCTGTGGTCGATTCTCACCTTCTTGACCCTGCTGGGCTGGGTGGCCTTTTCCGCCCTGCTTCTCTGGCGCGCGGCCCGAAATGTGCTCTCCGTTCCCCTCTGGCTGAGCCTATGGCTGTATGTGCCGCCGGCGCTGTATGCCGGGGCCCTGCTCAGCGCCAGCGTTCTGGGCGGATGGCCGGGGGGGTTTACGGTACACACCTTTACAGGAGCCCTCCTGCTATACGTGACCACGTATATGGCCGCTGCCTCCCTGCTCCTGCTTCTGGGTCCCGCTCCGGAACGAGGTCCGGGATGGATGAGCCGCCTGGGCCTTGGGCTTTTTCTCGTGCTGTGTCTGCTGGCCCTGTTGGCCCTGCTGGGCCTGCTTCCCGAGCTCGCCCTGGCCACTGACCGAGTCACCATCGGGCTCATCCTGCTGGTCCAGCTGCTCAGCCTCTTTCCCGTTTTGCTGCTCACCTACGGCACCCTCAAATACGGACCCGTCTCCGCGGTCGTACGTCGGGCCGTGGCGGGGCTGGGCACGCTGGTACTGGGGTTGCTCACCTACAGCCTGCTGCGCAGGGGCTGGGATCCGGCGGTATGGAGCGCCTTATCCATCCGGGACTGGATAGTTGTGGGCGCCGTGACGGCCTCCTCTCCCCTGGCCTATCGCCTGCTGGAACGCCTGCTCCTGACCGATGAGCAGACGCAGTGGAGGCGTCTGCGGCATGAGGGGGAAGAGCTCGGGCGGTTCACCGATCTGGAACGCCTCGCCCGAGAGGCGGCACGCCGGAGCACGGAACTTTTTGAAACCCCTCGAGCCGTCGTTGCGCTTCTCCCCCCTGGAAGGGATCCTGTTCTGGCCCACTGGCCGGAGTCAAGCCCCATAACGCTCAACTGGGAGGCGCTACAGGGCGCTCTTGCACCCGATATGCTCTGGACCCCCTCTCCGGTACTACCCCGGGCGATCCTGCCCGAAAATCTGGAGCGCGCGCTCGAGCGGGCGCGCGTGGGCTTGCTTGTGCCCATCCGATCGGAGGACCGCTGCTGGGGCCTGCTCGCCCTGGGCCGGAGAAGGCGGGTCTTCAACGTCTCCGACGTCGAACGCGCTCGCCTCTGGACATCGTACATCGCCCAGGCTGTAACCCGCTGGGCCTTTCTGGAACGGGAACGGGAACTGGTGCGCCGCACGGCCGAAGCCGAGCTGGTCGCCCTGCGGGCGCGCATCGATCCCCATTTCCTCTTCAACACGCTTAACACCATCGCGGCTTTGATTGAAGACCGCCCCCGGGAGGCGGAACGCACCGTAGAACACCTAGGACGCCTGTTCCGACACGTGTTAGCGCATGCCGGGAAAGCGCTCCTGCCGCTGAAAACCGAACTGGAGCTCGTCTCCAGCTACCTGGCCATCGAGCAGATACGGCTGGGATCCAGGCTGCGGGTGAAGTGCACGATCCCCGAAAACCTGCAACAGTGGCCCGTACCCACCCTGGCCGTGCAAACCCTGGTGGAGAACGCCGTTCAGCACGGGGTGGCCCGTTCCGCACAAGGGGGGTGCGTCGAACTGCGGGCCTGGCTCGAGGGCGAAAGGCTCTGCGTGGAGGTGCGCGACACAGGTCCAGGGATCCCGGGATTCCATCCGGGCCGAAGGGATTTCTTCGGCACGGGACTGCGCAACGTGGCCTGTCGGCTGGAACAACTCTATGGGGAGCGGGGTGTTCTGGAAATCGAGAGTGGCCCGAAGGGCACCTCTTGCCGCCTGCGTTTACCCCGACCTCCCGAGGAGGACGCCCATGGAATCCATGCCCCTGCGCGTAGCGGTCATAGAGGACGAAGAGCCGGCTCGCGATCGGTTGCGTCGCCTGCTGGGGCGCATGCCGAACGTGCAGCTCGTAGCCGAGGCCGGAGACGCCAAGAGCGCCCTCCGGATCCTTGAACAGCAGGCGGTGGACGTATTGCTGCTCGACATCCGCCTTCCGGAGCTCGACGGTTTCGCCCTGCTGCAACGGCTGCGCGCCGAACGCCCCTCCAGCCCGTACGTGATCTTCGTGACCGCCTATCCGGACTACGCCCTACAAGCCTTTCAGGCCCGGGCGCTGGATTACGTGCTCAAACCCGTCGAACAGAAAGCGCTTTCGGAAGCGCTCGAACGAGCGCGGCTCTTCATCGAAGCCCACAGACGCCATATCCCCTCGAATCCCGCCACGCGCAGGCTGGCCGTGCCCTACCGGAATCGGCTGATCCTACTTCCGGAAGATCAGGTGCTTTCCGTGGAGGTGCAGGAGGGATTGACCTATCTGTACACCCGCGAACGCCGGTATCTGCTCCGCAGCTCTCTGGAGCAGATGGAGACACGCCTGGATCCCTCCCGCTTTTTGCGCATCAGTCGATCCGCGATCGTTCGCCTCGACGGCATCCGGGAACTGGTACCCTGGTTCAGCGGTCGCTTCAAGGTGATCCTGGAGGATGGCCGCGAATTGATCGCCAGCCGAGAGCGCAGTCGATACCTCAAACGCCTGCTGGCCTGCTGATGATAGATGAGCTCTGGGAGCGTGGTCGCCTCTGTTTTCTGGAAGGCGCCTTCTACGAAGCGCACGAAGCCTGGGAGGAAGCCTGGCGCAGCGCACCCGAAGCGGAGCGAGAGCTCTGGAAGGGGTGGACGCAACTGGCCGCCGGATGCCACCACCTCAAAAAGGGCAACCTCCGGGGAGCGTATACGCTCCTGAGGCGCAGTTACGAACGTCTGCTTCTGAGCCCGGCCCACTTTCGGGGCATCCGGATGCAGGCGCTGCTTGCTGATCTCAAGGAGCTACTCCAGTATCTGGATGCCTTTCAGCGAGCGTAGACGGCTGGGCTTGGCCCCCTTCTGCAGGGAGCCGTATATTCGCCCGGGTTGCAGACAGAAAGGCTTGCTGTTTCATGAGCGTGCTGGTTTCCGAACAGACCCGACTGCTCGTACAAGGATTTACGGGCCGAGAAGGGACGTTTCACGCCCAGCAGATGATCGAATACGGCACACAGGTCGTCGCCGGGGTCACCCCCGGGAAGGGGGGCACAAAACACCTGGACCGACCGGTATACAACACGGTCCATGAGGCCGTGGAGCGCGAGGCGGCCAACACGTCGATCATCTTCGTCCCTCCGGCTTTCGCCGCCGACGCCATCATGGAGGCCGCCGATGCGGGCGTGGAGCTCATCGTCTGCATCACAGAGGGCATCCCCACCCGGGATATGCTGCGCGCCTACGAATATGTGCGCAAACGGGGCGTGCGCCTGGTGGGCCCCAACTGTCCGGGTGTGATCTCCCCCGGCAAGGCCAAAGTGGGCATCATGCCGGGTTTCATCCACAAACCCGGCTCCGTGGGCGTGATCAGCCGCAGCGGCACGCTCACCTATGAGGCCGTCTACCAGCTCACCCAGCTCGGCTTGGGCCAGTCGACCTGCATCGGCATCGGGGGCGATCCCGTCATCGGAACACGCTTCGTCGACGCGCTCGCCCTCTTTGAGGCAGATCCAGAAACCGAGGGCATCGTGCTCATCGGAGAGATCGGGGGTACGGCCGAGGAGGAAGCGGCCGCCTTCATCCGGGAACACGTAAGCAAACCCGTCGTGGCCTTCATCGCCGGACAGACCGCCCCACCGGGCAGACGTATGGGGCATGCGGGGGCGATCATCTCCGGGGGATCCGGCACGGCGGCGGAGAAAATGGCCGCCCTCGAGGCCGCCGGGGTCACGGTCGTGCGCAGCCCCGCCCTGATCGGTCGGGCCATGTACGAGCGCCTGCGCTCCAACTGAGCCCGGACGACGATCCGCCTATGGAGCACTGGAGCTTCGATAGCGGTGCCCGGCTGTGGCGGATCTGGTTCAACGAACCCTTCCTGGTAGCCGAAGTGCGCGATCCCCGGGAAGGCCAGGCTCGCATCGTCGCCCTGGAGCTCGACACGGGCCGCGTGCGCTGGAGCTGGCACAACCCCGAAGAACCCTGGTGGATCGGATTGGAGGCCGTCGATCAGGGTCTTGCGCTGGTGCACGGTTTTGCCGATCCGCGCCTGCCCGAACACCGGGGGCTGATCGCCCTGGATTTAGCAACCGGCCAGGAACGCTGGCGCTCGGTGGAGGACTCCTTTCTCTTCTGGCACCCGGAGGGCCTGTGCGTCTACCGCCGGCAGGGCTACACGCTCCGATATGCCCTGCTGGATCCCTGGGCCGGTACCCTCCGCCGCGCGCTGGGATCGGATCGGACGATCGTCGAGGCGCTGCGCCGACAGATCGACCCCGAGGCCCCCTACCGGGAAACCCGCTTTCCCCAGCCCGCCTCTAGAGCACCTGTAGCGCTCAGCGCCGAGGCGGACCACCTGGAGGCGCTCTCCTCAGACCCGTGGTGGATCGGGGCCGCCTTTCGGACCGGAGAGGGCACATGGCTCGAGGTGTGGCATCTGCACAAGGGACGGCGCTACTGGGAGGATCGGATCTCCGGGGAGGGGGCGCGTCCTGAGCCAGAACCCTTCTTCCTGCGCCGGAACCGGCTTTACTACGCCCGGAACCGCCGTGAACTGATCAGCCTGCGGCTTGACGTTGCGCCATAGCCGAAGGCCTGCGTACCATCTTGGGCGGGAAAGTGGAAGGGAAAAGGCGCCATGTTCTCAGGCCGATGGATCCTGCTGTTGGCCATCCTGGGATGTGGGGCGGGTCCGGATACCGCCTCGGAGAAGGCCCACGATACCCCCCCGAGCACGCGGCTGCCCATTGATCGCATCAAATTGCCCCCGGGGTTTGAGATCGACGTCTTTGTGGAAAATCTGCCCAATGCGCGCTCCATGACCTTGAGTCCGCGCGGTATTCTTTTCGTGGGCACGCGCTCGGCCGGAAAGGTATACGCCGTGGTGGATGCCAATCGGGACGGTCGGGCCGATCGGGTCTACACGATCGCCGAGGGGCTGAACATGCCCAACGGGGTGGCTTTCCGCAACGGCTCCCTCTACGTGGCCGAGGTCAATCGCATCCTGCGCTTCGACGATATCGAAAACCGACTTGCCGACCCTCCCCGACCTGTCGTGGTCACCGACAGGCTGCCCTCTGATCGACACCACGGCTGGAAGTTCATCGCCTTCGGCCCGGACGGCAAACTGTATGTCCCCGTGGGGGCTCCCTGCAACATCTGCGAGCGGGAAGACCCGTATGCGACGATCCTGCGCATGGACCCCGATGGATCGAACATGGAGGTCTTCGCCCGAGGCGTACGCAACACGGTGGGCTTCGACTGGCATCCCGTTACGCGGGAACTCTGGTTTACGGACAACGGCCGGGACTGGATGGGTGATGATCTGCCCCCGGATGAGCTCAACCGCGCCCCGGGTCCGGGCCTGCATTTCGGCTATCCGTACTGCCATGGACGGGCGATCGCCGATCCCGAGTACGGGCGCAGGCGGCCCTGCTCGGCCTTCGTGCCCCCGGTTATGGAGCTCGGCCCGCATGTGGCCGCGCTCGGCATGCGCTTTTATACGGGCTCCATGTTTCCTCCGGAATACCGGAACCAGATTTTCATCGCCGAGCACGGCTCCTGGAACCGGAGCACGCCGATCGGCTATCGGGTCACGCTTGTGCGTCTGGAGGGCAACCGAGCCATCTCCTATGAGGTCTTCGCCGAGGGCTGGCTCGGATCGGACGGTTCGGTCTGGGGCCGGCCGGTAGATGTGCTCATCCTGCCCGATGGCTCCCTGCTCGTCTCCGACGATCACGCCGGGGCCATATACCGGATCACGTACCGCAAACGCTCATAGAGCTCCGCCTATGCGACTGGAAACGCTCGCTGTGCACAGCGGCCTGCATCCGGACCCAGCCACGGGCGCCGTCAGTCCGCCCATTTACCTGTCGACCACCTTTGAGCGCGCTCCGGATGGCTCCTTCCCCCACGGATACGTCTACAGCCGCCTGGGCAATCCCAACCGCGCCTGGGTGGAGGAGGCGCTGGCCCGGCTTGAAGGGGGGGTTGAGGCGGCGGCTTTTTCCTCCGGCATGGCGGCGATCATGGCCGTCTTTCAGGCCCTCCGACCCGGAGATCACGTTATCGTACCCGGGGACGTCTATCACGGCACGGCCAAGCTGCTGCATGGGCTGTTTTCGGACTGGGGGCTGGAGATCACCGTTACGGACGTCTGGGATCCAGACCAGGTGCGCAGGGCCCTTCGGCCCCATACCCGGCTGATCTGGGTGGAAACCCCCTCCAATCCGCTGCTGCGCATCACGGACATCGCCGAAACCGCACGCATCGCCCACGAGGCGGGCGCGCGCCTGGTGTGCGACAACACGTGGGCCACCCCTGTCCTGCAGCGCCCGCTGGAGCTGGGCGCCGATCTGGTCATGCACGCCACGACGAAGTACCTGAGCGGGCACTCCGACGTGGTAGGAGGGGTGCTGGTGACGGGCCAGCAGGATGACTTCTTCGCCCGCATCCGCTTTATTCAGACCCAGGGGGGCGCCGTTCCCTCTCCGTTCGACTGCTGGCTTTTGCTGCGGGGCATCCGTACCCTGCCCTATCGCATGCGGGCCCACTCGGAAAACGCCCTAGCCGTGGCCCGTTTTCTGGCTGCACATCCCCGGGTGGAGGCGGTCTTCTACCCCGGACTGGAGACGCACCCCGGACACGAGATCGCCCGCCAGCAGATGCGGGGCGGTTTCGGCGGGATGGTTTCGTTTCTGGTGCGCGGATCGGCTGCAGATGCTCTGGCCGTGGCCGCCCGCACCCGGCTTTTTATTCGGGCCACAAGCCTGGGCGGGGTGGAGAGCCTCATCGAACACCGGGCCTCGGTCGAAGGCCCCGGCACACGCGCCCCCGAAAACCTGCTTCGAATTTCGGTGGGCATTGAACATCCCGATGACCTGATTGAGGACCTCCAGCAGGCCCTGGCATGAGCCCCGTCTTCTGGCACGGACTCCTGGCTGGTTTGGTTCTGGCCGTGCCCATCGGTCCGGCCGGGATCTGGTGCATCCAGCGCACGCTTGTGGAGAACCGGAGGGCTGGTACGCTCATCGCGCTGGGCGCGGCCCTGGCCGATGCCCTATATGGGGGATTGGCCGGCATGGGCCATTCCTTACTTGCCGGCCTCTTGCTCAGGAAGGCTTCCCTGCTGCGCAAAGTGAGCGGGGTGCTCCTGATCGGGCTCGGAATCCGCAGCCAGCGGTATTCCGTATCCTCCCGCCTTTCTGCTCCCCTCCGTCGGAGCACAGGCCTCTTCGGCACGGCATTTCTGCTCGTGTTCCTTAACCCGCTCACTCTGCCGGCCTTTATCGCCCTCCTGGGGAGCCTGCATACCCCTGTCTCCACCCCAGCAGAATGGCTCCTTCTGGCATCGGGCGTGTTCTGTGGATCCTGGATGTGGTTTAAGCTCCTGAGCTGGCTCGCATGGGGCTTTCGCAGCCGGTTCTCCCCCCTGCAGATCGCACAGGGGATCCGCTTTACAGGATGGCTTCTGGTTCTGGCGGGCCTTGGGGCATGGCTACTGCCCTAGATTGAAGGAGGAGGCAAGAGCTATGCGAAGCGCGCTGTTGGGATTCGTCTTCGGCTTTGCTCTCTGCGCACAGGCCCAGAGTCCCCTTCCCTTGGCTCAGGCTCCCGCCCCCGAAGGGCGATACCGGGCAGTTATCGAACGAGCCCGGGACTCGCTGGCCCTGCTCATGCAGGCTCGTGCGGTGCCGGGGCTGCAGGTTGCCGTGGCCGTGCGGGGACGCATCGTCTGGTCGGATGGGTTTGGATGGGCCGACCTGGAAAACCGGGTGCCCGTATGGCCCAACACGCGCTTCCGGGTGGCCAGCGTATCGAAGGCGCTCACCTCGGCCGCCCTGGGCGTGCTCCTCGAAGAAGGCAAACTGGACCTGGACGCCGAGATCCAGCGCTATGTGCCGGACTTTCCCCGCAAACGATGGCCCATCACCGTCCGCCAGGTCGCCGGACACCTGGCGGGTATTCGACACTATCGGGGCCGGGAGTTCCTGAGCACACGCCCCTATCGGAGCGTACGTGAGGCCCTGGAAGTCTTCCAGGATGACAGCCTGCTCTTTGAGCCCGGAACCCGATATGCGTACTCCAGCTACGGCTGGAACCTGCTGAGCGCCGTCATCGAGGGCGCCTCCGGACGGGATTTCCTGGCGTTTATGCGGGCGCGGATCTTCGAGCCGCTGGAGATGCGCCACACGGTGGCCGAGCATGTAGACAGCCTGATCCCGGGTCGGGCCCGTTTTTACGTGCGCGATTCCCTGGGCCGGGTGCTCAATGCGCCCTATGTGGACAACTCCGTCAAATGGGCCGGAGGGGGGTTTCTGTCCACGGCCGAAGACCTGGTCCGATTCGGATCCGGCTTGCTTGCGGGGCGTCTGCTTCGCCCGCAAACCGTGGAGCTGCTCTTCACCAGCCAGCGGACGCGCGACGGACGTCTTACGGGATACGGAATCGGCTGGTTTACGGGGGAACGAACAGGCCAACGCACGGTCTGGCATACGGGCGGGGCCGTGGGGGGAAGCTCCGTGCTCGTGCTTCGGCCCAGTACGCAGGTGGTCGTGGCCCTGATCGCGAACATGCAGAACGTATCGCTGGCCAACCTGGCCTTCCAGATCGCTTCCTGGTTCGAGGAGGCCTCCCGCTAAAGGGGCACATCGCGCTCAAAACGGGGGGGACGTTTTTCGCGAAGGGACTGGAGCCCTTCGCGGGCATCCGGCCCCAGAAAGCCCAGAAACTCCAGGGCCAGCGAAGTGTCAAAGCTCGGACCGAAGACGCGCAGCCAATTGTTGAGCGCGTACTTGGTCCACCGTATCGCCGTGGGGCTTGCCTGCGCCAACCGACGGGCCACATCCAGCGCCACCTCGCGGACGCGCTCATCTTCCACGCATCGGGAGACGAGCCCGATGCGTTCGGCCTCCTGCCCGGAAAGGGGTTCATTGAGCAGCAGATAGTATTTAGCCCGCGCCATACCGACCAGAAGCGGCCAGATGAGCACGGCGTGGTCTCCGGCCGCCACCCCCAGGCGCACATGCCCGTCCAGAAGGCGAGCAGAACGGCCCGCGATAGACACATCGGCCAGCACGGCCACCGCCAACCCCGCGCCCACGCACGGCCCCTCGATGGCCGACACGATGGGCTTGGAGCAGTTGATCACGTTGTAGACCAGATCCCGGGCTTCCTTCCAGACCCGCACCAGGATGGTATAATCGGCCATCATGGACTCGATGAGCTCAAAGTCCCCCCCTGCTGAGAACACCCCACCTTCCCCCCGCACCAGCACGGCGCGCACGGAGGGATCCTCATCGATGGTCCGCCAGATATAGGCCAGCTCCCGATGCAAGACCGCATCGGCCGCGTTGAGTCGGCCGGGAGCCTCCAGTATCACCTCCAGCACACCCTCCTCGGGCCATAACAGGCGCAATCGCCGGAAGTCCGCGTATCGATCGCTCATCTCCTTGCTCCGTCTTCAGCCAGATCCTCGGCCCGGCGGGCCGCCCTGCGGCGCCAGAACGCGTAGACGGGCACTCCCGTGGCCACAATGAGCAACCCCATGCCGGCTTGCAGGGGGCGAACGACGAACGTATTGCCCACAATGGTCAGCGCGGCCAGGGCGAACACCAGGGGAGTCCAGGGATATCCGGGGGTCTGATATCCGGCCGATCCCGGGTCGCGACGGCGATAATGGAGCAGGCTCATCGCGCCCAAGCCGTAGAAAATCCATCCGGAGAAAACCACGTACGTGAGCAGCTCCTCAAACGTTCCGGCCAGGGCCAGCAGGATGGCCCATCCGGATCCGAACAGCAGGGCGGGAACCGGGGTGCGGTAGCGGGCATGCACGCCTCCCAGCCAGGAGAACAAGAGCCCGTCGCGGGCCATGGCGTAGTATACGCGCGAGGCCGTAAGCACCAATCCGTTGGCCGCCCCGAGAATGGACAGAAGGATCGCCAGCGCCACCCAGCGCCCGGCCTCCGGACCCCAGACGTGGGAGACGGCCTCGGCGGCTACGCTTACGGAACCCGCCATGCGCTCCACGCCCAAAGCGGCCACATAGGCCATGTTGACCAACCCGTAGAGAACGATCAGGATCACCAGGCCCAGGGAAAAGGCGAGCGGAAAGGCGCGCTGAGGGTTGCGTACCTCCCCAGCGCTGAAGGTGCCATATTGCCACCCCTCATAGGCCCAGAGCACGCCGATCAGGCCCAGACCGGCCCCGCCAAGCCAGGTCATATCCCGGCTGTCCGGCCACCAGCGCACCGGCTCCCTGTGCAAACCGGACAACTCCGATCCGATCAGGAGCAACGCGCTCAGGGCAAGCAGAGCCCCGATCTTGAGGATCGTGGTGCCGTTTTGCACCCAGGCCCCGTATCGTACCCCGCGGATATTTACCGCCGTTACCCAGGCGATGAGCCCGATGGCGGCCACCTTCTGCCCCGCAAGGCTCACGGGAAACAGATGATCCAGGTATTCTCCAAAGGCCACGGCCAGCGTGGCCAGCGCTCCGGAGGCAATGGCCAGCAACAGAGCCCACCCGTACAGAAAAGCCACCAGCGGACCGAAAGCCTCGCGCAGGTACACGTATAGCCCCCCGGCTTGTGGGCGCCGGATGCTCAGCTCCCCGTAGGTCAGCGCACCCAGCAGGGAGAGCAACCCACCCACTACCCAGATCGCAAGCGCCAGGCCCACATATCCTTTCGCCTGCTGGAGCACCACCCCGGGGACCAGAAAAATCCCCGAACCGATCACCAGTCCCACCACGAGCAACAGGAGATCGCCGTGCCGCAGCGCTCGTTCCAGCGTGCTCATCGTCCGCCTCCGGTCCGGTTAGGGCCGCACAAAGAGGAAGTAATCGTACACGGCGCGCGCGATCTCGGCTATCGCCCGTTCGCGGCTGGCCGTATCCCGATCGGAGGATTTGATGAAGACGGCGATGGCCACATGTCCGGCCCCGTCCGGCAGGGTAAGGATGCCCACATCGTTGAGCGTTCCCCCGATCGTGCCCGTCTTGTGGGCCACGGGCGTTCCGGCCGGCAAGAGGCCCTTGAGCCGGTTTTCTCCCGTTCGGCAGCGATGGAGGATATCCAACAGCAAGGCCGTACTCCTCGGGCTCAACAGCTCGCCCCTGAAGAGCCGACCCAACAGCTCGGCCATGGCCATCGGGGTAGCCGTATCGCGCTCATCGGCATCGAAACGCGCCGCGGCCAGTCGGCGCTCCTCCGGATCGAGCCGCTCCTGCAGGGTCCGGAAATAGGTCAGCGACCAGTCGCGGGCACGGATCCGATCCCCCAGACCCAGCCAGTCGGCGATGAGCTGCTTGGTCGGTCGGTCCACCCGGATCCCCTCTGCCACCCCCCACTGACGGAGCCGTTCCCTTAAGGCCTCGGGGCCTCCCACCAAGCGCAGGCATATGTCCGTGGCCGTGTTGTCGCTGATGAGCATCATGAGCTCCAGCAGGTTGCGCACGGAAAGGGCCACGCCGGGATGCTGAAACAGATCGGCCAGGGTGCCGGATCCCGGGCTCACGTCCACCGTATCGACAGGAACCATATCCTCAAGCCGGAGCTCGCCCCGATCGACCCGCTCCAGCAGGGCGATAGCGATGGGAACCTTATACGTGCTGGCCATGGGAAAGCGCTCCTGGCCGTTGAGGGCAAGACGACGTCCCGTTTCTATGTGCACGACCCCGACGCCCACCCGCCCTCCGGCCAGGGAGGCCAAGCGCGCGATCTCGCGTTCCAGGTACGCAAGGGACCGCTCCCCCTGCGCGCGGGCGAGGGAAACAAGGCACAGAACCAGGCCCAGTATGCTGGCCAGCCGGGGCATACTTCCGCCTCCTTTCCGATTTGTGCGGGGAAAGTAGCCTCTTCCGAGGGGAAGCGCAATGCCGTCCGAGGCCCTCTGCACGAAGAGACCTCAGAGGCCGTTGGGACGCACAAGCAGCTGCACGGAGCCCGGCGGGAGCAGACGGCGGAACTCAGCCATAAGATCTGGAACGGGATCTACGAGCACGCGCCGGGCGCGCAGGCGATGAGGCTCGGGCCGGCCGGGCAAGGCGAGCAGGAATTCGACTCGGCGTTGCCCGGGATAGCGCACACAGGCCGCGTAGAGGGCCTCGACGATTTCTTCGCTGAGCTCCTCGATCCCCACATGAAGCACGATGCCCTCGATGAGCGCATCGCAGGCCATGGCGATGGGCCAAATCTCCAGAGCCCGCACCTTGAGCGCCCCGGAACGCGTATCGGCGATACCGAGCACGACGAGGATCTGATCGGGTTCCAGATACGCCTGATACTTATGGAAGACCTCGGCAAAGCAGATGACCTCACCGGATCCGGTCACATCCTCTAGGGTCAGAAAGGCCATGGGGTGGCCTCGACGATCCGTGCGTCGTTCCACCTCGGTGACGATCCCCACCACGCGGACCTTCTGGCCATCTTGCACCTCATCGGGATGTCCGAAATGGGCGGTGGCCAGAGCGCGGGCCTCGTCCCTGTAGCGATCCAGCGGATGGCCGGAGAGATAAAAACCCAGCAGTTCCCGCTCCCGACGGAGCTTTTCGGCCAGCGTCCAGTCTTTGAGCAGAGCAGGCAGCACGGGCTCTGGCGGAGCCACGGTTTCCCCTTCTGCTGCGCCGAAGAGGCTGCTCTGGCCGATGAGCAGGGCTTCCTGGGCGCGCTGGGCATAGCGGATGGCGGCCTCAATGGCCTCGAACTTCTGCGCTCGCGTGCCCTCCAGCTCATCCATGGCGCCGGAAAGAATGAGCGCCTCCAGACAGCGGCGGTTGACGGCGCGCAGGTCCACGCGTCGACAGAAATCAAACAGCGTACGGAACGGCCCTCCCTGTCTGCGGGCCCGCACAATGGCCTCTACAGCCCCCTCGCCAACGCCCTTGATGGCGGCCAATCCGAAGCGGATCGCGCCCCCCTCGACAGAGAAGTGTGCCCGGCTTGCGTTCACCGAGGGCGGCAGCACCTCCAGCCCCATACGCCGGCATTCCTCGAGGAGAAAGGCGATCTTTTCCGACTTGCCGATTTCGGCCGTGAGCGCAGCGGCCATGAATTCGGCCGGGTAGTGGGCCTTCAGGTAAGCCGTCTGATAGGCCAGTATGGCGTAGGCTGCGGCGTGACTTTTGTTGAATCCATAGCCGGCGAACTTCTCCATCATCTCAAAGACGCGCAGCGCCGTATCCCGGTCCACCCCGCGCTCCATGGCCCCCTGCAGGAAGATGTCCCGGTGCTGGGCCATCTCCTCGGGCTTCTTCTTACCCATCGCGCGCCGGAGCAGATCGGCCTGTCCGAGGCTGTATCCGGCCATCACCTGGGCAATACGCATGATCTGCTCCTGATAGACCGCGATCCCGTAGGTGGACTTCAGGATGGGCTCCAGCATCGGATGCAGGTACTCGACGGGCTCCAGGCCGTGTTTGCGGCGAATGTAGACCGGAATGTAATCCATGGGCCCGGGCCGATAGAGGGCATTCATCGCGATCAGGTCATCGATGCAGGTGGGCTTGAGCTCGCGCAGGTACTTGCGCATGCCCTCGGATTCAAACTGAAAGACCGCGATCGTCTCCCCACGCTGAAAGAGCGCATACGTCTGGGGGTCATCCAGGGGGATCCGATCCAGATCGATCTCGACGCCGTGATTTTCCCGGATCATGGCCACCGCGTCCTTGAGGATGGTCAGCGTGGCCAGCCCGAGGAAGTCCATCTTCAGCAGGCCGAACTTTTCTATCCAGGCGCCCTCAAACTGGGTCGTCACCACTCCCCCTTCAGCCCGGTACAGGGGCACATACTCGCGCAGATCTCCAGGGGCGATGATCACGCCGGCCGCATGCACGCCGGTGTGCCGGGGGGAACCCTCCAGCACCTGCGCAAACTGGAGCAACTTCCGCAGCGTGGGGTCCGGACCACTGGCCATGCGGGCCAGCTCCGGCACCTCCTCGATGGCCTGTCGAAGGGAGACCTTCGGGCCCTCGGGGATGAGCTTGGCGATGGCATCGACCTGTCGGGGGCTCAAACCGAGCACGCGTCCGACATCGCGCACCGCGCTGCGGGCGCCCATCGTACCGAAGGTGATGATCTGGCAGACGGACTCCCGTCCATATTTCTCCACCACGTAGTCGATGACCAACTGCCGACCTCGGTCGTCGAAATCGATGTCGATATCCGGCATAGAGACCCGCTCGGGGTTGAGAAACCGCTCAAAGAGCAAATCGTATCGGAGCGGGTCGACGTTCGTAATGCCCAGACAGTAGGCCACCAGAGATCCCGCCGCCGAACCTCGGCCGGGACCCACCCACACGCCTCGACGTCGCGCCTCGGTGGTCAGATCCTGTACGATGAGAAAGTACCCCGCATAGCCCATCTGGGCGATCACACTCAGCTCAAAGCGCAGGCGCTCCTCGACCGGGGGGGTAAGCTCCCCATAACGACGCCGGGCCCCCTCGAAAGCCAGGTGCTCCAGGTAAGCGTTCATATCCGCAAATCCCGGGGGGAGCTGGTAATAGGGCAGGAGCACGTCCCCGAAGCGGAGCTCGAAACTGCAGGATTCGGCCAGACGCACCGTGTTCTCCAGGGCCTCCGGCACGTCCTGGAAAAGCCGGGCCATTTCCTCGGGGCTTTTGAAGTAGAACTCCTGCTGCTCAAAGCGCAGCCGATTCGGGTCGTGCAGATCCTTGCCCGTCTGCAGGGCCAGCAACACGTCCTGCGCCTCGTGATCCTCTTTTTGGACGTAATGCACGTCGTTGGTGGCGATCACCGGCACCCCGTACTGACGCGCCCAGCGCAGCAGGACGGCGTTGACCCGATCCTGCTCCGGGATGCCGTGGCGCTGCAGCTCGATGTAGAAGTCCTCTCCGAACAGATCGAGCCACCATTCGAAGACCTTGCGGGCCTCCTCCTCCCCGTGGAGCAAGATCGTCTGCGGAATCTCCCCTTGCAGGCAGCAGGTGCTGGCGATAAGCCCCTCCCGGTATTCCCGAAGCAGCTCCTTATCGATGCGTGGCTTGTAGTAGTAGCCTTCCAGATAGGCCAGCGTGGAGAGGCGGATGAGGTTCCGATAGCCCTGTTCGTTTTGGGCCCACAGGACCTGATGATAGCGGACCTTGTCCGTCTTATCGAACCGGCTTTTGCGACCCAGATAGAATTCACAGCCCAGGATGGGCCGGATACCGTGAGCCCGGGCGGAGGAGACGAACTCCGGGATCCCGAACAGGTTGCCATGATCCGTGATGGCCACGGCCCGCATACCGTACTCCCGGGCCCGCTGCATGAGGTCCTCGATCCGGGAAGCCCCGTCGAGCAGGCTGTACTGCGTATGCAGATGCAGGTGGACGAACTCCGCCATAGCCCCCTCCGGTGAAAAAAGAGGGCACGCATCGGCCCCCACCGGTGCGTGCCCAACCTGTAGAGGCGCCTTCTCAGACTTCCATAATTTCCTTTTCCTTGGCGGCCAGCAGCTGGTCGATGCGCTCGATATGCCGGTTCGTCATCTTCTGAATCTCCTCTTCGGCCGCAAAACGCAGGTCCTCGGGCAGGTGAGCCTCTTTCTGCAGCCTGCGCACCTCCTCGAGGGCATCGCGCCGGATATTGCGCACGGCGATCTTGGCCTCTTCGCCGATCCGCCTGACCTGCTTGACCAGCTCACGCCTCCGCTCTTCGGTAAGGGGCGGGATGGGAATGCGGATGACGTTTCCGTCGTTGGACGGGTTGAGCCCCAGCCCCGAGCTCTGGATAGCCTTCTCGATGGCGGAAATGGCGCCCTTATCCCAGGGCTGAACAACGATCAGGCGGGCGTCCGGAGTGGAGATGCTGGCCAGTTGGTTGATGGGCAGGTGTGTGCCGTAATAGTCGACCTTGATCCCGTCGAGCAACTCCGGGGTGGCCTTCCCCGCCCGGATGTGGGCCAGCTCCTGTTGCAGGTGCACCACGGATTTCTTCATGTGCTCTTCCGCATCCCGCAGAACGGCCTGAGCTTCTTCTGGAAGCGGCAACATAAGCCAACTCCCCTGTTCGTTGGTTACGATACCGGGGTCGCCTCATCCCAGTAGACCAGTGACCCCACGGGCTCTCCCTGCACGATCCGGCGCAGGTTGCCGGGCACGTGCATATTGAAAATAATGATGGGAATGTTGTTTTCTCGACATAGCGTAAAGGCGGTCAGATCCATCACCTCCAGCCCCCGACGGATGACCTCGGCCCCGGAGATGCGGTTGAAGCGCGTGGCCTCCGGATGACGCTCCGGATCGGCGTCGTAGATGCCGTCGACCCGGGTGCCTTTCAGGATCACCTCGGCGCGGATTTCCATGGCCCGCAGGCTGGCAGCCGTATCCGTGGTGAAGAACGGATTACCCGTGCCGGCCCCGAAGATCACCACCCGGCCTTTTTCCAGATGCCGGATAGCGCGCCTGCGGATAAAGGGCTCGGCGATTTGCTCCATCTTGATGGCCGACTGCAGACGGGTATGCACGCCCAGCTTTTCCAGCGCATCCTGCAGGGCCATGGCGTTGATGACCGTGGCCAGCATGCCCATGTAATCGCCCTGCACGCGATCCATCCCCAGGGCCTGGGCCTGACTGCCCCGAAAGATGTTGCCTCCCCCGATAACGATGGCCACCTGACAGCCCAGCTCGTGCACCTCGCGGATTTCCTGAGCAAAACGGGACAGCACCTCGGGATCGATCCCGTAGCCCTGGCGTCCCATCAGGGCTTCGCCGCTGAGCTTGAGCAAAATCCGCCTGTAGTGCAGCCGGGCCATAGCTCTCCCTCGCCAGGGAAAATAGCGCTCCCCTCCGGAAAAACCAAAGAGGCGACCCCGCGGGGTCGCCTCTGTCAGCTGAACCGCTGTTCTCCGAGCATGTATCGCTCGAAGCCCACGATGCGCGCCCCTCCATGGGCTGCCAGCACCTCGGCGACGGTTTTCTCGCCGTCCTTGATGAAGGGCTGCTCCAGGAGCACGTGCTCTTTATAGAACTTCTCCAGCCTCCCCTGGGCGATGCGTTCTACGATGGGCTCGGGCTTGCCCTCGGATCGAGCCTGCTCGCGGGCGATTTCGAGCTCTTTTTGCCGGATTTCCTCGGGCACGGAATCCCGATCAACGGCCACCGGGTTCATGGCCGCCACCTGCATGGCCATATCGCGCCCCAGCGTGGCTGCATCCCCATCGGCCTCCAGATCCACGATCACGGCCAGCTTGTTTCCCGGGTGCACATAGGAGATCAGTTGCCCACGGGCGCGGAGCACGGTGAAGCGTCGAATCTCGATTTTCTCTCCGATCCGGCCCAGAAGCTCGTTGAGCCCATCGGCCACTGTGCGTCCGCCTTCGTAGGGAAGCGCAAGCAGCGCTTCGCGCGTGGCGGGCTCATAGGCCAGAAGCAGATTGGCCACGCGTTCCACGAAACGCACGAAATCCTCACTTCGCGCTACGAAATCCGTCTCGCAGTTCACCTCCAGAAGCACGCCCTTTTTTCCATCCGGGCTCACGTGGGCCCATACCACCCCCTCGGAGGCCACGCGCTCGGCGCGCTTGGCGGCCACCTTCTGGCCCTTTTTGCGCAGGATCTCGATGGCCTTCTCGATGTCTCCGCCCGCCTCTTCAAGGGCCTGTTTACAGTCCATCATCCCGGCCCCTGTGAGGTCTCGGAGCCGTTTCACATCGGCAGCACTGATCATACCGCAGGTTCCTCGCTTGCTCCGGCTTGGGTTTCTTCCGTATCGGGCTCCAGGGGTTTCTTTTCCGCAGCGCGCTTGCTGCGCTCAGCACGCGCCACGGCCTCCTCGCGTTTACGCGCCGCCTGCCCCTCCAGCACGGCGTCGGCGATCAGGCGCGTAATGAGCTCGATGGCTTTTGCCGCATCGTCGTTTGACGGGATGGGATAATCGATCAGCTCCGGATCGCAGTTCGTGTCCACCATCGCGATCACGGGAATGCCCAGGCGGTTGGCCTCCGCCACAGCGATATGCTCGCGCTGCGTATCGACGATATAGACGCCTCCGGGCAGCCGGGTCATATCGGCCACGCCGGCGAAGACCTTTTCCAGCTTCTCGCGCTCGCGCAGGAGCATGAGGCGCTCTTTTTTGGTGATGTTCTCGAAAGTCCCGTCCGTCTCCATGCGCGCAATGGTCTCCATGCGCTTGATGGAGCGTCGGATGGTGGCGAAGTTCGTCAACATCCCGCCCAGCCAGCGCTCCACCACGTAGGGCATGCCACAGCGCTCCGCCTCGCGTCGCACGATATCCTGCGCCTGCTTCTTGGTCCCCACAAAGAGGATCTGCTTGCCGGATTTGACGATCTCCACCACGGCCTCGTAGGCCTCATCGAGCAACTTCTGCGTCTGGTGCAGATCGATGATATGAATCCCGTTGCGCTCCATGAGGATGAAGTCGCGCATTTTGGGATTCCACCGGCGCGTGAGATGCCCGAAGTGGCAACCCGCCTGCAGGAGCTCTTCCAGGCTGACCCGATGCGTTCTGGGTTCGACGGCCGTAGCCATAGCATCCTTCCTCTGTTTGGAGTTCTGCCTCTACGCCCATCCTCCCGCCCGACCATCCCACGCCGTGGGACACTCCATCGGTGCAGTCCGGGCGTATGTGTGATAGAGCGACAGGCGGCCCGATTCGGGCCGCCTGTCGGTATGATCCGACAAGAATCAGCGCTTGCTGAACTGGAAGCGCTTGCGGGCCTTGGGCTGACCGTATTTTTTGCGCTCCACCATACGGGGGTCGCGCGTAAGCAGGCCCGCATCTCGCAAGGGTTTGCGAAAATCCTCGTTGTAGCGCACCAGCGCGCGCGCAATGCCCAGGCGCATCGCACCGGCCTGCCCGCTCATCCCCCCGCCACGGACGGTCGCCACCACATCAAACTGCCCCAGCGTACCCGTGATCTTAAAGGGGAGCAGGATATCTTCCCGGTGCCACGAAAGAGGGAAATACTCCTCGAAGCGCCGCCTGTTAATGGTGATCTGCCCCGAACCGGGCCGCAGATACACGCGCGCGGTACTCGTCTTGCGCCGCCCAACGGCTTGATATTGAACCAGTGCCATCTTGCGCGTCCTCAGAGTTCGATCTTTTCCGGCCGCTGAGCCTGATGCGGATGGACCGGACCGGCGTAGACCTTGAGCTTGCGGAACTGACGCCGCCCCAGGGAGTTGTTCGGAAGCATACCTTTGACGGCCAACTCCAGCAGACGCTCCGGTCGACGCTGGAGCAGATCCCGGGCCGTCTCCGTTTTGACCCCACCGAAATAGCCGCTGTGCCGCCAGTAGATCTTCCGGGTCCACTTTCGACCCGTAAGCCGGATTTTATCCGCGTTGATGACGACCACAAAATCCCCCACATCGACATGGGGCGTGTAGTGCGGTTTATGTTTACCGCGCAGAATAGCCGCAATGCGGCTGGCGAGCCGACCCAGGGTCTTGCCCTCGGCATCGACGAGATACCACCGCTGTTCCACCTCGCCGGGCCTGGCCTGATAGGTTTTAAATGGCTGTACCTGCACCGTAGGCTCCGTTCCTGGCTTAAGGGAAGCGCGCAAAAATATGCGGCCTGCCAGGGGAAAGTCAAGCCAACCGGCCTCAGCGCACCACGAAGGCCTCTACGGCGTAGAAGGCAGGCAGACCGAGTCGATCCAACTCTCGGGCGGTACCCTGATTGCGATCCCGCGCCCGCTGCCAGAACTCCCGATCATCGTAGGCGCCCGGAAACATGGCCCGGTCCTTTTGGCTTTCGTGCTTGAAAATGGCCTCGATCTTCCATTCCAGCTCGGACTTGGACATGGGCACGAAGACATCGGCTTCTTCGATGCCCCATTCCTGCCAGGCCCCGCGATAGAGCCATACGCGGGGGCGATTGTGGCCGGCCGCTTCATAGACCTCCAGGGCGGCCATGATGGCCCGATAGCACATCCGATGCGTGCCGTGCGGATCGGAGAGATCTCCGGCCACAAAAATCTCATGGGGCTCCTGCTCCCGGAGCAGATCGAGCACGATCTCGACGTCCGCCTGGCTGATGGGGAGCTTGCGCACCTGCCCGGTCCGATAAAAGGGCATATCCAGAAACCGGGCGGCCTCCGGCCCCAGCCCGATCGTCTCCAGGGCGGCGATGGCCTCCGAATATCGGATGTAGGCCTTCAGGCGCTGGATCTCCGGCAGATCGACCTCTCCGGGTCGCTTGCGGCGGAAGAAATCGAAGATGCGCTCCTTCTCCCGCCGCAGGCGCTCTCGGACCTCGGCCTCCATAGCGAGCACCTCGGAGGCCATCTCCATGAAGCGCAGATGGCGGCGCACGTCATTATCGAAGACGGCCACACTGCCGTTGGTCATATAGGCCACCACCACGCTGTTCTGGTTCTCCACCAGCTTGCGCAGCGTACCCCCCATGGAAATGACGTCATCATCCGGATGAGGGCTGAAGACCACAATCCGCTTTTTGCGGGGCAGGCGATCGGGATAGTAGATGCGGCTGCGGAGATCTTCGAAAACCCGCAGGCAGAGCCGATCCACATCCCCATATCGATGCACGAGCGCGTGCAGATGGTGGTTGTAGAAATCCGCCCCCTCTAGGTGCAGAATGGGCTTGTCGACCTGCCTGGAGAGCCAGATCACGGCCCGCTTGGCCAGCATGTCATCCCAGTCAACCTCCATCACCAACCAGGGGGTTTTGACGCGGGTCAGCTCGGCCGCCGCAGCCGCATCCACGTACACGAAGGCGTTTGGGTGCTCCTGCAGAAAGGAGGCCGGCACCTGACGGGATACCTCCCCCTCCACGGCGCGCTGAATAATGGCGGCCTTATGTTCCCCGGTGGCCATAAGAATCACCTCCCTGGCCTCCAGAATCGTGCCCACACCCATGGTGATCGCCTCCCGGGGCACGTTTTCGGCGCCGAAGAAATCGCTTGCCGCATCCTTGCGCGTGATCTCATCGAGCACCACCAGTCGGGTGCGCGTGCTGCGGTCGGAGCCCGGCTCGTTGAACCCGATATGCCCGGAACGACCGATGCCCAGCAGTACCAGATCCAGCCCCCCGTATTTGCGGATCATGCGCTCATACCACTGGCAGTGCTCCTCAATGGCCTCGCGGGGAAGGTCCCCACGCGGGATGAAGATCTGCTCCGGGGGGATGTTGAGGTGATCGAACAGGTTCTCCCGCATGAAGCGATGATAGCTCTGCAGGGAGTCGGGATGCATGGGGTAATACTCATCCAGGTTGAAGGTAACCACGTTGGAGAAATCCACCCCCTCCTCTCGATGCAGGCGCACCAGCTCCTGGTAGACCCCGATCGGGGTACTGCCCGTCGGTAGGCCCAGAACGGCCCAGTCGCCCACCGCGCGCTTTTCCTCGATGAGTCGGACGATCTTTTTGGCCACCTGTACGGCCATCTCCTGCGGATCGTCGAAGATGAGCACGGGGATCTTTTCGCGACTCGTGCCCTCATGAGGTACGCCGAGCCGACCGAGCCGAGAAGGGGTTTCCACCCGCATCAACGGTTGCTTCATGCGCAGAGCTCCTTTATAGCTGTCCGGTACGACGATACCAGGCCACCGTATCCTGCAGCGTTTCCACAAAAGGCCGAAAGCGCACACCCAGCTCCTCGATAGCCCGATCCGACACATAGCGCACCTGGCGGGAAGCGCTGCGGGCGGTCTCCCGGCTAAGGCCAACAGGATCGGGCCAGATCCATCCCCACAGCTCCCCTAACAGGCCCAGCACATACAGGGCCCGAGGGGAAAAGGGTCGCTCTGGTCCGGGTCGGCCCAGGACCTGAGCGATGTCGCCGAACAGGTCCCGGAAGGTGCGCGGCTCGGCGGCCAGCACATACCGCCTTCCCACACCCCCTCGCTCCAGCGCGGCGCAGACCGCTCCGGCCACATCGCGCGCATCTACGACGGCCGTCTCTCCGGGCGGATAGCGGCGCAGCCAACCCCGACGGGCCAACCGAAAAAGCCGTCCGGTGCCCTCGTATATGCGGCCCGGACCAAACACGAGCGCGGGGTTGAGCAGTACGGCTTCCAGTCCCTCGGCGATTCCGCGGTAGACCTCCAATTCGGCCAAGTACTTGGTATAGCCATAATAGGAGGGCCAGGATAGCAGTCCGGCGCGCAGAGTCCCATCGAGGGCTTCTGCCCCCTCCGGTATCCCCAATGCGGCCACGGAGCTGATGTGCACCAGGCGCCGGATCCCCAGCCGCAGAGCGGTATCGACCAGCAGGGCGGTACCACGCACATTAATCTGGCGCATACGCCGGCGCCAGCGCGGATGAAAGGCCACCAGCGCAGCCGCATGCACAGCGGCCTCCGCTCCCTCTAGCAGGGATTCGAGGGCTTCGGCGTCCTCCAGCGAGCCGAACGTGATCTGCAGCTGTGGGGCGACATCAGACAGAATACCCAGACGCTCCGGACGTCGCACGAGCACGCGCACGACATGGCCCTGCCCCAGAAGGGCGCGCACGACATGAGAACCGACCAGCCCGGTGGCCCCGGTAACGGCCACAATCATCCCAGCTCCACCAGCAGGGCGTTCTTCTCAACCGGTTGGCGTTCCTGCACGTGCACACGCTGCACCACGCCTTCTGCGGGAGCGCGGATCTCGTTTTCCATCTTCATCGCCTCCAGTACAAGCAGAGGCTGCCCTCTGCGGACCGGCTCGCCCTCGCGCACGAGCACCCGCAACACCAGCCCGGGCATGGGCGCCAGCACCCGGGATGCCCCCTTTGCGTGGCCGGCCGGCCCACCGAGCCGCTCCAGAAGCAGGGCACGCTCGTCCTTGAGCTCCACCGGATACCAGCGACCCCGCCAGAGCACACCGGGCTGACCCTGACGGGTTTCCCAGACAAACGTGTAGACCTCCCCCTCGAGGCGCACCCCATAGCGCCCTCCCCCCAACGGGAGCACCTCCGCATCCGGGGGACGTCCCTCCAACAACAGCCGCCCGTCCGGCCCGCGCTCAAAAAGAAAGCTATGGGTTCCGATCCGGATCCGATATCGCATATCCCGCCCTGAGCACTCGCATACCTGTGCCGCTTATCTGAAAGGCGTAGGCCTGCAGATGATCGGCATCGAATACATCCGTGGGTCGGTATGCATGAGCATCCGGATCCCACGCGTACACACGCACCCACCGGGCCTGGACAAGCCTCAGCAGCTCATCCCGCACCACGGGTTCTGGCTCTTCGAGTTCACGCCATAGCCGCTCATAGGGCTCGACGAAATAGAGATGCTCCAGAAGACGGCGGGCCAGCGCTCCGGGGGTCATACCAGAGTGAATTTGCCGACCTCGGCCGATGAGATGCAATCCCCGGATCCGCAGAACCTACATGCTCCACGTATAGGTCCACTTGAACAGCAGTACGCTTGTAGGTGAACGCCCCAGCACCCGACGAGCGAAGGGTATTGGTTCCGCATCCGAACGTTGCTCGATGAGGTCCTGCCCCCAGGTCCACACCACAAACAAGATGGAACCCGGCCGGTATTCGTAGCGCAGAATGAGGTTGATAGCCAACGCGCCGGCCTGGAAGTCGGGGTCTCCAAAACGCCGCCGATCGTAGGGAAGCGCAAGGGGCTGGAGATACCCATCCGGCCCCAGCTTCTGAAAGTCCCTGTATCTGCCGCGAGCCCAGAACCACTGCAGGTAGGCCTGCAGAGAAAGGTCGCGTGTGAACAGATGGCTACCCCGCAAGAGCAGGTTCAATCGATCCACATCGCGGCGGCCGAAAACGCTCGTGCGCACGCCCACCCCCTCCAGATCCTGTACATTTCGGGCCCAGGCCAGCTCCGCACGCCGGCTCGAGACGGAGGGCTCCAGCTGTAGGCTTGTGCGCTCCCCCGGACGCAGGACAAACTCCACCCCAAGACTCCAGCCCCGGGATCCATACTCATCCCTCCGGTAGCTACCGTTAAGCCCCCCGCTGAATAGGCGTCGCTCGTCGGTATTGAGGGCTATCCAGAGGTTCGTACTACGCGGACTGCGAAATCGGCCCATACCGCGCGACTCATACGGATCCCAACCCGCCGATTCCAGGTTGAGCCCCACGGACGTAGACCAGAAGTTGCGCCACTGCGCGTAGCCATTGGCGTTCCACCCCCAGCGAAGAAAATCCCGGCTCTGAAAAGTGTACAGCCGCCAGGCGTTCCCACTGAGCCAGAGGCGCAGGGCAGGCCCCCAAGGCCGGAGCCGGCGGGCCTGCATCCAGCCGTACACGACGGCGAAGTCGGACATCGTATGAAAACCCACGTCGTTGGGGTCATAGTCCGGGGTGGCGAACTGGACGCCCAGAAACCCCACCAGGTGTCTTCCCTGAAGCGAACCCAAACGCACCTGCCCCTGATAGCCCACCTGGGGAGATCGATCCGCCCGAAGGCGTCGGCTAAAAGAAAATAACCCCTGCGTGCTGATGCGGTAATTGCCGGGATTCCACTGCCAGTCCACCCCTCCGGTATAGGCCCGGTTGACGGGACCGAGCTCCCGCCAGGTGCCTGTGGCGATCACCCCGAGATAAGAGCCCGGATCGGGAAGCGCCCGCCGCAGACGCCCGACGGCATATCCGCTCAGGGGCTCTGTGAGCACCCGCGCCCGTAGGCCATTGCGATGCTCGTAGGTGTTGTATGTGCGATCCGTAAGGGCACCCAGAAACCCGAAAGCCCAGCCCTCGCTTTTCCCACTCAGTTTGACGGCCGACAGTATGGGCACAGCCGAGGGGCGCTCAACAAGGCGCCAGTGCCCTATCGCTCCGGTGTCCGGAAGCGCCTCATATCCTCGGGGAAGCCGGCCGATACGGCGAGAATAAAAAAGCCGGCTGCGCAACGGCCCATCCTCATCGGCCCCCACGGTCTGGAAAATATCCGTCCCTTCGAGAAAGAACGGGCGCTTCTCGGGGTAGAAGGTCTCGAAAGCCGTCAGGTTGAGCACGACCTCATCGAGCTCAACCTGACCGAAGTCCGGGTTGAAGGTCAGATTCAGCGTCGTGCCGGAGGAGATCCCATAGCGCACATCCCCTCCCCATCGCAACGAGGGCAGAACCGGATGCAGAGGGCGGGGGGAAAGCTCGGCGCTCCAGCGCGTGATGCTGCCCACGGTATAGGGCGTAAGCTCCAGGGCGCGTGCCGGCTGGAGGCCCACAAGGCCCTCCAGGAGCCCGAACCGGGACACAAAGCCCCCGGCCGAACGGGGCACATGCGCCCAGAAGACCTGCTCATTTTTGCGTCCGATGATGCGGCCGAAATTAATACCCCATCGTAAGGTGTCGGCCCTTCGAAAGCGCAGGCTGGTAAAAGGAATGCGAAACTCGGCACTCCAGCCATCAGGCCGATCGGCCACACGCGCCTCCCAGATCGCATCCCAGTTGACATCTTCCGGCGCCTGCCCATCCTGGGTGATAAGAAAATCGGCCTGGGCGCCCGCCGCGCTTACGAGAAAAGCAAACGCCGTTTGCCGGTCCAGATAGCTATCGATGAGCACCCCCACCCAGTCGGCCACCACCATCCGATCCCGCCTCGTCAGCCGTTTCAGCACGGCCTGAGGCTGGCTGTCGTAACAGATAAAGCCCACATACAGGGCCCGATCATCATAGAGCAGACGCACCTCGGTCCGCTCCGTGGCGGGCTCGCCCTCCCGGGGCTCCCGCTGCCAGAAGGTCGTCTCAGGCTGTGCCTGCCCCCAGGAGAGCTCCCGCAGATGGCCGTCCAGCTGTATCGGCTCCGTGGTGCGCAGGGCCCGGATAACGGGAACCGGGGGGACCGCCGCGGTAGCCGCCCATAACTCGCCCCCCAGCACCAGCAACACGCCCACCGTAGCGCTTCGCATAACCGCGAGTCCCTTAATACGCCTGGATGGTCCCTGTGTACGAGACGGACAGGAGCAAGGTTACGCCCCGATGCTTGCCTGTTGGCTCCTGGAGGCTCTATACTTCAGAGGGCCCGCGCAAGTAGCGGTAGCATCATGATGGCCGCCCGCTGGCTGCTGAGCGCCTGTGCGCTCCTGCTTGCCGGTTGCTTCCGCTCGGCAACGGAAGGGGAGGAGTCAAACACCCCCCTCCCGGAAGAGGAGATCACGCTCGAAGAGCTGCAGAGCCTGCGCCGATTGCCGGAGCATAGTCCTGTTGTCGTGGGGCCCTACGAAGTTCGTCTCTTTGATCTGCGGGTGAGCGACAGACAGGTGGAGGCCCGGCTTTTCGTACGCCGCCTCTCGGAGGAAGAAGCCCGCTACGAGGAGGCCTTCAATCCCTTCTTTTTGTCCATCAGCCGGGACAGAGGCTTTGCCTGGATGCTGGTGCTCTACGATCCGGTCCGGCGTGCGTTCAGCGCCCTGCGGGCCGGAGAAGTCGACGGAGAGGCCAATCGCATGGCCGGGGTCACGGGCACTGAAGCGGTTGGATGGGAACGCACAATGCACCTGCGCTTCTCCGTACCCGCCAACCGGGTGCCGGCCTACCTGCGCCTGGTGAGCATCCGATCCGGAGTCTCGCTCCTCTTTCCGCTGCTCTCCATCAGCTATCCCACCCCCCTGGCGCTCATCCCGCTGCATGTCGCGCTTCCCGGCATGGAGGGCAGACTGCCGGAGACGGCGTTTCCCGCCGGCCGTCCGGCCACGATAGCCGGTGGACCGGAGATCACCATACGGGGCTTTGAGCTCAGCTCCCGAAGCCTGCGGCTACAATCCGGGGGCGAAATCGGTCCCGGATCCGGGTCGCTGTGGGCTATTGTGCGGGGACAGGCCCGCTGTCTGGCCGCTCGGTGCGAGGCGGGAATCGGGCTACAGCGGATAGACGGCTATTCGCCCCTGGAGTTTGTGGGCCCTGAGCCGTATCGGAACAGCCACACGCTGGAGCTTTCGGCGGGCGAAGCGCTCCTGGAGCTCGTCTTTTATGTGCCCCGTGCGCCCTGGCGTGGGGGATGGCTCATCGTCTTCAGCCCCGAAGGTCGGTTCTTTTTTGCCTTACCGGCCCCGGAGCAGACCTAGAAGCCCGATACTGTGCGCAGTTCCCAGATCGTGCCGGGAAGGGTTTCCGTGAAGATCGTGATCGGGTCAGTGCGCTGCCGTACGATTCCGGCCCCGCGGGCGACCCAGACCGTGATCGTCACAGGGATGGTGACGTTAACAGGGCCGAGCTGGGATTGCAGGTTGCCCTGCAGGCCCGCATTGAGCACGAACTTGGCCGCATCCCGGAACGTGCCCGCCGGCACGGAAACGGTCTCTGTGCCCACCTGTCGGCCGGTGGAGTTGACCTGAAGGGTTCCGGTGAAGTTGACCCCGGCCAGGTTGCCCTGCACCTGAAACGGCCCGGAGGGAAAGAAGGCATATCCCCCCGTGGCACCCCACTGAATGAAGGGCTGCCAGCTCGGAGCAAACCCCCCCGTAACGCGCACCGAGGCGGCCAGGCCGCCGAGTACATCGCGGGGACTGAGGTAATAGCGCCAGAGATTTCCCGCCTCGTCCACATGGACATAGGCCGTATCCGTGCTTGCCCCCGCCGTGGTGAGCTGCAAGATGGCCTGCCTTCCCCCGAGGGAGAGGGAGGCGGTGTTTCTTGTGGTACGCTCCCCGGTTCGTGTGCGATCGGATTCGTTGGCCTGTCGGAACGTGTAGACCTCATACGTCCACGTAGCCCCGATCGCAGTGGAGAAGTAGGGTTTTTCGCTTTTTCCGCAACCCAGCCCGATTATAACACCCAGCCATAACCAGCGATAACGGGCCCGCATGGACAGACCTCCTCGTGTTTTCGGGCTCAGACGCGCGCGGCGGCGATGCGCTTGTAGGCCTCGACCAGCTCTCGCACGTGCTCGGCGGATCGATGCAAAAGGGCCAACTCCTCATCGGTGAGCTTGAGCTCGAGGATCTGCTTGATGCCGCCCCGACCGAGCTTGGCGGGCACGCCGATGAAGAGATCCCGAATCCCGTACTGACCCGTCAGCCAGGCGGCTACGGGCAGGATACGGTTGGAGTCCTTGACAATGGCTTCGATCATCTCCACCACGGCCGTACCGGGAGCGTACCAGGCGCTTGTGCCCAGCAGGTTGACGATTTCTCCTCCGCCGTACCGGGTGCGCTCCACGATGCGCTCGATCGTCGCCTGATCAAGCAGTTCCGTAACGGGAATACCCGCCACCGTGGTATAGCGGGGCAGGGGGACCATGCTGTCCCCGTGCCCGCCCAGGAGCAGGGCCTGGATGTCGCGCACAGATACCTGCAGGGCCTCGGCCAGGAAAGTTCGATACCGAGCCGTATCCAGCACACCGGCCATCCCGAAAACCCGATGGGGCTCCAATCCGCTCGTCTGATAGGCCACATACGTCATCACGTCCAGCGGATTGGAGACCACGATCAGGATCGTGTTCGGAGAACGGCGGACCAGGTTCTCGGTGACCTCCTGCACGATACGGGAGTTGATATCCAGCAGGTCATCCCGACTCATGCCGGGCTTGCGGGGCACGCCGGCGGTGATGACGCAGATATCCGAGCCCTCGGTGGGTCCGTACTCGTTGGTACCGATCAGGCGGGTATCAAATCCCGCGATCGGGCCGCTTTCCAGAATGTCGAGCGCCTTGCCCTGGGGCAGGCCCTCTTTGATGTCCACAAGCACAATTTCCCGCACCAGATCCATACGGGCCAGCACGTCGGCCACCGTGGCCCCCACGTTACCGGCCCCCACGATGCTGACTTTCATATAGCCTGGCTCCTTTTTGTTTTCCCCGGGAAGTTAGGTCCTCCCGGGCAGGCGGGCAACCTCACAGGGAACGAAAGCGAAGCTGTCGCTGGTGTGCCCTGTAGAGGCGAGCGACCAGGGCGATGAGGGCCATGTTTGTTACCAGCGCCGAACCGCCGTAGCTGATCAGCGGAAGCGGCACCCCGATGACGGGCATCAAGCCGGTGTTCATCCCCACGTTGATCACCACATGGGCCAGAAACAGGCTCACCACCCCGATGCCCAGCAGACGGGTAAACAGCCCCCCCCGCTCGGCCATATGTAGCAGGCCGAAGAGCAAACCCCCGTAGAGAACGAGCACGCTCACCGTGCCCACGAGCCCGAACTCTTCTCCGATCACCGCGAAGACGAAATCGGTCGAACGGGCCGGAACAAATCCGGCCTGGGTCTGGGCGCCCTGCAAAAACCCCTTGCCCCATATTCCGCCGGACCCGATGGCCATCTGGGCCTGCAGTACGTTCCATCCAACGCCCTGAGGATCGAGCTCCGGGTTGGCAAACGCTTCCAAGCGGGCCACCTGATGGGGCTTGAGCAGGTAGGGAAGGGCGAAAACACCCAGAAGGGCGATCCCGTTGAACAGAGCGCTGAGCACGGCCACCACTCGCTCTTGTTCCACTACACCAATGGCGATTACGCTCACCAGGGCCATCAGAAGCGCCGCCCGGAGATCGATAAGCCCCGCATAGGCCACCACGACGGGAGAGATCATAGCCAGGGTAATGCCCACAGAAAGGCCCGATCCGAAGAGCAGGGCGGGGATGAAGATGAGAAACAACAGCGCGGTGCCCGTATCGTTCTGCAGGATGAGCAAGACCACAGGCAGGAGCACAAACAACACAGGGGGCATGCCGTCGGTGAGCCGGCTCAGCAGCGGATAATAGCGCTGTATCCGGCTGGGTTGGGGACGGAAGCGGGAAAAAGAGACAAACGCGCTGCGGTGCTGCAGCCCGCTCAGGTATCGGGCCATGGCCAGCAGGGTGCCGATCTTCATGAACTCCCCGGGCTGCATCCCTATTGGGCCGAAATACAACCAAGCCTTAGCCCCGTTGACCTCACGTCCCCACAGCAACGTGGCCACCAGAAGCGCCAGCGTAAAGCCGTAGAGCGGATAAGCCAGCCGATAGTACAGCTCTTCCGGAATCAGGAACATACCCCCCACAACCCCCAGCCCTACGCCAAACCACACCAGCTGGCGCAGGAAGCTGTCCTGAACGGCCGAACCCAGTTGCTCGGCTGCCGGACCGTGGGTGATGCTGTAGAGGGCCACAAATCCCCAGGCGATCAGCAGCAAGCTAGAGGCCAAAACAACATACCACACGCGACTGGCCCCCCTGCCCTGGATGCTATAATCTACGGCTCTCATGGGGCCTCACCGTGTCGGGTCAGCGGATACGACACGCGCTGAAGCGTCATGGGTCCTGGATTTTATTAAATAACGGGCAAACAGCTCCCGGGCGATCGGGGCCGCATGCACCCCTCCAAATCCCGCGTTTTCCACCAGCACGGCCACGGCGATCCGGGGTTGTTCATAGGGGGCAAAACCGATAAACCAGGCATGATCCTTTCCATGAGGGTTTTGCGCTGTGCCCGTCTTGCCGGCCACGGTGATCCCGGGCAGGCGCGCGGCGCCTCCGGTGCCGGCCTCCACGGCCAGACGCATGCCTTCCCGCACCAGAGCGAAATAGGCCGAATCAACAGGGATGCGGCGAGGCTGTTCATACCAGATGCGCTCCTCCCCGCTTTGGGGATTGCGCATACGGCGCACCAGATGGGGCGTATAGTAGGTACCTCCGTTAGCCAGCGCCGCACAATAGGCGGCCAGCTGCAGCGGGGTAACGGCCAGATTCCCCTGTCCGATCCCGAGGCTGACCAGATAGCCCAGCGTCCATCGCCCTCGGCCGTATACCCGATTGAAGTAGGCGCTATCGGGCAGCACGCCCCGGCGCTCTCCCGGAAGATCGATGCCCGTAGGCCGACCGAAGCCGAACTGTCGACCGTATTCGTGCCAGCGCTGCAGATTAAGCCGGGTCATGAGCCAGTAGAAGAACGTATTACAGGAGACCTGCACGGCCCGCTGTACGTTTACGGCACCGTGTGCGCCCCCATGGCAGCGGAAAAAGCGGCCGAAATAAAATCCTCCCCGACAGAAGACCACCGTCTGCGGCGTGATCACCCCCTCCTGCAACCCCACCAGAGCCATGAAGGGCTTAAAGGTCGAACCGGGAGGTTGTTCGGCCTGAATAGCCCGGTTGAACAGGGGACGGGCGGGATCCTCGTTGAGCGAACGCCACAGACGGGGATCGACAATCCGGTTGAGCGCCTCCAAGCTGAAATCCGGACTCGATACCATGGCCAGAACTTCCCCGTTGCGGGGATCGATGGCCACGACCGCCCCCCGACGTCCGGTCATGAGGGATTCGGCCAGCGCCTGCAGACCGGCATCCAGGCCGAGCTCCAGGTCAAAACCGGCTCGAGGCGCCTCGTCCTCTCGCCCCTCGCGATAGGGCCCGATGGTCTGCCCGAGCGCGTTGACGAGCACAAAGTGCTGTCCCCGTTGGCCCCGCAGCTCGGATTCATAGAAACGCTCCAGCCCGGTATGGCCGATCAGATCCCCCATCCGGTAGGCGGGCCGAAGCCGGGCCAGCTCCTCGGCGGAGATCTCGCGCACATAACCGAACAGATGCGCCCCTCGCACGCCGGCCGGATATCGGCGCCGGCTCTCGAGCTGCAGATCGATTCCCGGGAAACGGTACAGGTTCTCCTGCAGTCGGGCCAACTGTACCGTGCTCAGATCCCGCAGCAGGCGAGAGGGGCGATACGGACTGTAGGCGCGGGCCTGTGCGTAGCGAGCCTGAAGGAGGGAATCGGAAACGCCGAGCAGACGGGCCAGCTCGGGGATAACAGCGGGATCAAAATCCGAAGGGGTTACCAGAACCGTAAAAGCCGGTTCTGTATCCACAAGCACCACCCCGTTGCGATCCCGTATCGTGCCCCGGGGGGGATCGACGGCCAGCGCACGCAAAGTGGTGCGCCGGGAGCCCTCCGCATGCCGCCAGTACTCGACCCCCTGCAGCCAGAAAAGCCGCAGGGTCAGGACAAACAGCAAAAGCGCCGTCGCGAAGCGCAGCGCGCGCAACCGTACAGGTGCCCCTTCAGGTGCCACGACTCGGCCTCCAGAACAAAAACCCGATCCAGACGACCAGAGCCGTATACACAGCCCCACCTAACCAGAGGAAACCGATCAATCGACCCAGATGCACAGGTTGGCCTAACAAAACCAGAACGGCCCAGAACGTATTATGCAACAAGGCGGACAAAAACGCCACCACGGCCGCCTCCCCCGGACGATGCAGCAAACTGTGGCGATCTTCCACAGGATAGAGGCCGACCAGGAAGCCCGTCAGGGTTTTGGTAAACATTTGCACACCCCAGCTGTCGCGCATGGCGTCGAGCAGGACCCCGGCTATAAACCCGATCCACATACCCTCCCGGCGTCCCCGACGCAGGGCTACCCAGGCGGTCAGCATCAGCAGTCCGTCCGGTACCGCCCCCCAGAGCACCAGACGTTCCAGCAACAGGAGCTGCAGGAGCCCCACGGCCCCGAGCAGGGCGATATAGCCGAGCCAGCGTGTCACGGTCTACGCCCGATAGGTTCGAGAGCCACACGCTCTGAATCCGGCCGGAAGCGCAGGACGAAAGCCGCCTCCAGCGTCCACCAGTTCACCGCGGGCTCCAGCTCCACATACGAAAACGGTTTTCCCGGATCCACGCGCACAGCCCGCACGCGTCCGATCAGAATCCCCGGAGGATAATCCAGACTATAACCCGAGGTCACCACGGAGTCGCCGACCTGAATAAGCACCCCGGTGGGCACGTATTCAAGCAACAGCCGGTTCGGACTCTTTCCATCCCAGCGTACAATACCGGCCACTCGCTGCCGCACCAACAGGGCGCTTACGCGCCAGTCCGTGTTCAGATATCCCTGCACCAGGCTGTAGCGCGATCCGGCTACGAGGACCTTGCCTACCAGCCCCTCCGGGGTCACCACGGGCATACCGGGCTCGATGCCCTCGGACCGACCGGCGCTGAGCACCAACCGGTTCTGCAGGCCGGTCAGATCCTTGCTCACCAGACGAACGGGAACTGCGGGCCAGGCGCGGAAGAGCGAATCCGGCGCCTTCCACCAGCCCTCCAGGCGTTGGTAGAGCACCTCGGCCGTTCGCAACTTATTCAGCTCGGCCGAGAGGCGGAGGTTTTCCTCGCGCAGGCGTTCGTTTTCCCGAGCCAGACGAAAGAGGGATAGGACCTGCTCTGTCTGGTCCTGCATCCACGCCGTCGCACTCAGGGCCAGGAGCCGAAGCAGGCGCAACTCTTCGCCCTGATAGCGAAGCAACAACACCATGCTCAGGCCGAGCAACAGGGCGAGCGTGAGGTAATCCCGCAGGCGCCCCCAGAAGTGCCACAGCGTTGCCATGGGCCCCCTTTAGGAGAGAACCTTGCTGTAGAGCTCCAGATTGTCGAGGACTTTGCCCGTGCCGCGCACCACTGCCGTCAGCGGATCATCGGCCACATGCACGGGCAGCTGCACCCGTTCCCGAATGAGCTGATCGAGCCCCTTCAGGAGTGCTCCCCCGCCGGTGAGCATGATCCCGCGCTCCACGATATCGGCGGCCAGCTCCGGAGGCGTGCGTTCCAGGGAACGGACCACGGCCTCCACAATGGTCTGCACGGGCTCCCGTATGGCCTCGCGCACATCGATGGAGCTGATCGTGCGCGTGCGGGGAATGCCGTGTATGAGGTCACGCCCCCGCACAGTGAGCTCCAGCTCGGGGTCCAGCTCCACAGCCGATCCAATCTGGCATTTGATGCGCTCGGCGGTGCGCTCTCCGATGAGCAAGCTGTGTTGCTTGCGGAAATACTGGATGATGGCCTCATCGAGCTCATTGCCCCCGATGCGGATGGATTCGGCCAGTACGATACCGCTCAGGGCGATCACGGCGATTTCCGTGGTGCCCCCTCCAATATCGACGATCATGTTCCCCACCGGTTCGTGCACGTTGAGCCCGATGCCGATGGCCGCGGCCATGGGCTCATCGATGAGGTATACCTCCCGCGCCCCGGCTCCGACGGCGGAATCCCGCACAGCGCGCTTTTCCACCTCGGTGATCCCGCTGGGCACGCAGATGACGACCCTGCGCGTGGAGACATACCAACGATTCTGAACACGTCGAATCAGCCCCCGTATCATCTGCTCGGCCACCTCAAAATCGGCGATCACCCCGTCGCGAAGCGGCCGAATGGTCTGTATTTCGGGATGGGTTTTCTCATGCATCATCAGGGCCTCATGCCCGATGGCGATCACCTTGCGCGTCGACCGATGTACAGCCACAATAGAGGGCTCGTTGAGCACAATGCCCTTGCCGCGCACGTAAAGCAACGTGTTGGCCGTACCCAGATCGATCGCCACATCCAGCCAGAGAAAATCCAGTAGCCCCATAACCTGGCCCCTTTCAATGTCGGAAATGTCGTTTTCCGGTAAATACCATGGCCACACCCAGCCGATTGGCGGCCTCGATCACCTCGGGGTCGCGCACCGAACCCCCTGGCTGCACAACGGCGCGCACGCCAGCCCGGGCCAGGATTTCCACGCTGTCGGAAAACGGGAAAAAGGCCTCCGAAGCCGCCACCGCCCCCCGGGTATCGAATCCGGCCTCCTGCGCCTTCCAGATCGCCAGCCGGACCGCATCTACCCGGGACATCTGGCCGGCCCCGATCCCAATAGTCGCCTCCCCACGGGCCAATACGATGGCGTTGGACTTCACATGCCGTACCACGCGCCAGGCGAAAACCAGATCCCGCCATTCGGTTTCGGTCGGCACCTGCTCGGTACACAGACGCCAGGCTTCCGTAGAGGTCCCGTCCCGATCGGGTTCCTGCACCAGGAGCCCACCCAGCACGGAACGCAGCTCCCGGTCCGGTCCCGGAACCGGACGCCAACGCACCAGACGTCTGTTCGGTTTGCGCATGAGCACCTCAAGCGCCCCGGGCTCAAAATCCGGGGCCAGGAGGATCTCGGTAAACAGGCCGTCTACGGCCAGCGCGGTTGCTTGATCCAGCACCCGGTTGAAGATCACAATGCCTCCGAAGGGCGCCTGCCTGTCTGTCTGGAAAGCGCGCTCCCAGGCCTCAAGGGAACTTTCTCCCAGGGCCACCCCGCAGGGGTTGGTGTGCTTCAGAATCGCACAGAGCGCTCGATCCTCCGAAAAATCCCCGGCCAGGCGCAGGGCGGCCTCGATATCGAGCAAGTTGTTGTACGAAAGCGCCCGGCCATGGAGCACCTCGATGGCCGGCGCCAGAGCACCATAGAAGGCCGCGCGCTGATGCGGGTTTTCGCCGTAGCGCAGCACAGCCTGCAGGGGTTGGGCCTCAATCCACCAGGAAGGCCAATACTCCGGATCCCGACGCCTGACGTACTCGGCAATGGCCGCCTCATAGGCGGCCGTGTGGGTGAAGGCCTCTCGGGCCAGGCGTGTGCGCGTCTGCAGGGAAAGCCTCCCCTGCCGGGCGCGCAGCTCGTGGAGCACCTCCGGGTACTGGGCCGGATCCGTCAGCACGGCCACCCAGCGGCAGTTCTTCGCCGCCGCGCGCACCATGGCCGGCCCGCCGATGTCGATCTGCTCGATCACCTCCTGGTGCGTTCGTGCCGGATCGGCGGCCGCCTCCCGGAACGGGTAGAGATTGATCACCACCAGATCGATCGGCTCGATGCCCCACTGCTCCAGGGCCTGCAGGTCTTCGGGGACATCCCGCCGAGCCAGGATACCACCGTGCACGCGGGGATGGAGGGTTTTCACCCGGCCTCCCAGCATCTCCGGCCAACCCGTGTAGGCCTCCAGCCGGGTCACCTGCAGACCCGCCTCTTCGAGCAACCTGGCCGTACCCCCTGTGGAGAGCAACTCCACGCCGAGCTCCTGAAGACCGCGCGCCAGCTCCAGAAGGCCGGTTTTGTCCGAAACCGAGAGCAAGGCGCGTCGGATGCGCACCTCTTCCTCGCGCTCCCCCGCCCCGTTCATCCGAATGCGAACGCGCCCGCCCTCCAGCTCCAGCCGACCCTCCAGGAGCCAGCGCACCGCGCGGGCTAAGAGGCGGTGCTCGGCCTGCTGAACACGAGCCTGAAGCGTCTCCGGGGTATCATCCGGCAGGACCGGCACGACCTCCTGGGCTACAATCGGACCGGCATCATAATCTTCGGTAACCAGGTGCACCGTGGCCCCACTCCAACGCACCCCGGAACGCAACACGGCCTCATGGACGCGCAACCCGTAAAAGCCCCGCCCGCCGAAGGCGGGCAACAAGGCCGGATGCACGTTGAGGATCCGGTTCTCATAGGCCCTGATCACCGCGGGGGGAAGCAACCTCAAAAAGCCGGCCAGCACAATCGCCTCCACCCTGCAGGCCCGCAGGACCGAAAGGAGCGCCTCTGCGAAGACATCCGGGGTCGGATCAAAGGGGACAAGATGCGCCTCAATGCCCTGCTCCCGGGCCCACTGCAGAGCCGGACAGCTTCGATCGGCCACCACACAGGCCAGCGTGGCCGGAAGCCGACCGGTCTGGATGGCCTTCCATAGGGCGCGCAGATTGGATCCCCGACCAGATACAAAAACGGCGATTCGCATTATCTCGTCTCCACCGGAGAGGTTATCCGCACCCACAGCTCGCCTCCCGGACCGACCCTTACCCGGGCCGGAACCCCGATGGGCAGGCTACGACGCCTCCTCAGGTGTCCGTAGAGCAAACCAAAGATCACCGGACCCGAGACGAAAACGCTGTACTGCTCCAGGACCTCGCGCATGGAAAACGTCGGACCCGATACGAGAGGGCTTTCGGTAAAACTCCCCCAGAGCACCCCGGCTATCTGCTCCCAGTGGCCGGAGAGGAGCAGCTGAGCCAGCATGCCATCGATCCGATAGGGGGGCTCGCCCACATCCTCAAGAAACCAGATCGTCCCCGCCGTCCTGGGCCAAAACGGGGTGCCGAGCAGGCGGACGATCAGGCTCAGCGTGCCCCCCAGAAGGATTCCAGCGACCTCCCCGGAGCGCCAGGGGATGAGCCCCTCGTCTCGGATCTCCAGCTCCGGAGCCCCGCCGATGAGATCCCAGAACCAGGCCTCGGTATCCGGGTCCGGATCGGCCCAATCGGAGGCGAGCATGGGCCCGGAGATGCTGACCAGTCCCAGACGCGCCCAAAGCGCCCATTGCAGTGCGGTCAGATCGCTATAGCCGATGAGCAGCTTCGGATGAGCGGCCAGAGCATCCCAGTCCAGATAGCGCAGCAGACGCAGAGATCCATATCCGCCCCGCACAGCCACGATGGCCCGCACCTCCGGATCGAGGAAGAAGCGCTCCAGCTCGCGTGCCCGCTCCTGATCTGCACCCGCCAGATATCCCCAGGAACGATACACAGAGGGGCCCACCTCTACCCGAAACCCGTTTCGTTCCCAGTACCGCACCCCGGCCTCGACCTGTGCCAGATCCGGTGGCGGGCTGGCCGGGGCGGTGATGGCAATCCGATCCCCAGATCGCAACAGAGGGGGTTTGCGCATAGTCCAGTTTGCCGGCGCCAGAGCCCGGAGCGGCGCTAATTACGAAAATCGGCCGGCAAGAAACAAACAGGCGCGTCGCCTCTCCGGCGCGCGCCTGGCAAGTGGTGAAGCCAACAGAACCTGGTTGGGGTTTATCGGACCCCCCTAAGGGGGCACAGACAAAATTAACCCGCTACACCCGATCGATCAATACCGGGCGGTGACGGCACGCCGCTTGAGCGCCGATATCCAGCGCGTGACATCGATTTCCTTCGGACAGGCCTCTACGCAGTTGAAAATCGTATAGCACTTCCACAGGCCCTGGTTGCTGTCGACGATGCGAAGCCGCTCCTCGGTCCCCTGATCCCGAGAGTCGAAGACAAACCGATAAGCCTTCAGCAGCGCCGCCGGACCCAAGTAATCGGGATCAGCCCACGTGGAAGGACAGCTCTGCGTACAGGCGCCGCAGAGAATACACTTGGTGGCTTCCTCGATGAGCGCATGATCCCGTGGGCTCTGCAGGCGCTCCCGCTCCGGAGGGGGATCGTCGTTGATGAGCCAGGGCTTGACGGCCTCGTACTTGCGGAAAAAGCTCGTCATGTCCACGACGAGGTCTTTGATCACGGGCAGAACGGGTAGGGGCTCGATGGTGATCTCCGGACCCAGGTCCTTGACCAGCACCGAGCAGGCCAGCTTGTTCTCCCCGTTGATCCGCATGGCGTCCGATCCACAAACCCCGTGCGCGCAGGAACGCCGATAGGTAAGTGTGCCGTCGATGTGCCATTTGATGTAGTTGAGCAGGTCTAGCACCCGATCCATGGGATCGGCCGGCACGTGATAGGTTTCCCAATGCGGTGCTTCGTCGGTCTCCGGATTGAAGCGCTTGATTTTGACCGTTACCTGCATAGTTCCTCTCCTCGCCTTCACGGAAGGCCGCGCATGCTCCAGTAGCCCAGCCACAGAAACGCACATCCGAGCAGGAGCCCGCCCCAGAGCAGGAGCAGTCCGAGCAGGCGATATTCCCCATTCCGATAGCGAGCCCATGCCCGGCGGGCTCCATCTACGGCCACCAGGCTCAACACGGCCGCCAGTACAAGGGCCATGGTGGACCAGCCGCTCATCAGTATTTGCGTTCCTTGGGCTGGAAGAACGGATACTGCTCCGCGGGCAGGATCGTCACGGGCCGATAGCGCAGCTCCACAGAGCCATCCGGATATCGGTAAAAGAGCGTGTGCTTGAGCCACCGGGCATCATCCCGTTTCGGATAGTCTTCCCGGCTGTGCGCGCCGCGGCTTTCTGTGCGCGCCTCGGCGCTGTGAATGATCGATTCGGCCACATCGACGAGGGAAAGCAGCTCCCAGGCCTCCATGAGGTCTGTGTTGAACTGCCGACCGTGGTCGTCGATGCGTACCCGCTCGGCCCGGTTGCGGATCTCGGCTATGGCCTGCCGAGCCTGTTGAAGCGTCTCCGCGGTACGGAAGACCGAGACGTTATCCATCATCATCTGCTGTAAATCGGCCCGCACCTGGGCTACGGACTCTCCCTCGCTACGGCTCAGGATCGCCTCCAGGGTCTGGCGAGCGCGCCGCTCCGGATCATCCGGAAGCGCGGGCAGCCGGCGCCCTTCGCGTTCGAGCTGCTGCACGATGGCCTTGCCCACCCGGCGGCCGAAAACGACCAGATCCAGCAGGGAATTCGTCCCCAGCCGGTTGGCTCCGTGCACGGATACGCAGGCCACCTCGCCGGCCGCATACAGACCGGGCACGTATTCGAGCTCGAAACGGGGTGTAACCCAGCGGCCCTGCTCATCTTGATAGTTCCCATCTCGGCCCTCAAGCAGGCGAACCGCCCGGTAGACGCGCCCGTCTGGATCGGTCGGGATACCGCCCATGGCGTAATGGCAGGTAGGGGCCACGGGGATGGGCTCTCGGGAGGGATCGATGCCCAGGTAGATCTTTGAAAACGTGGCGATCTCGGGCAGCTTGGTCTCGATCTGCTTGAGACTCAGATGGGTCAGATCCAAATAGACGTAATCCTTGCCGTCGATGCCACGCCCTTCCCGGATCTCCTGGTAGATGCACCGGCTGATCACATCCCGCGGCGCCAGATCCTTGACCGTGGGCGCATACCGCTCCATGAAGCGCTCGCCCAGCCGGTTGCGCAACACGCCCCCCTCGCCCCGGGCGCCCTCGGTGATCAGAATCCCCAGTCGATACATGCCCGTCGGGTGGAACTGGACAAACTCCATGTCCTCGAGCGGAATCCCGGCCCGCAGGGCAATGGCGAATCCGTCGCCCGTATTGGCGTGCGCATTGGAGGTGGTCTTGTAGACGCGTCCGTAGCCGCCGGTGGCGAGCACGACGGCCCGGGCGCGAAAGGTGTGGATCTCGCCGGTGCGGATTTCGTAGGCCACCACACCGGCCACCTCGCCGTCCGGGTTAATGAGCAGATCGAGCACCTGAAATTCGTTGTAAAAACGCACTTTGCGCTTCAGGCACTGCTCATAGAGCGTATGCAGAATGACGTGTCCGGTCCGGTCGGCTGCGTAGCAGGCCCGGCGCACCGGGGCCTCTCCGAAATTGCGCGTATGTCCTCCGAAAGGCCGCTGGGCGATCTTGCCGTCCGGCGTTCGGGAGAAGGGCACCCCGTCGTGCTCCAGCTCGATGATCGTACGAGGGGCATCCTGGCACATGATCACGATCGCGTCCTGATCGCCCAGATAATCGGAGCCCTTGACCGTATCGAAGGCATGCCAAATCCAGTGATCTTCCTCCTCATTGCCCAGCGCGGCGCAGATGCCTCCCTGAGCCGCACCCGTATGGGAACGCAACGGATGAAGCTTGCTCAGTACGGCCACGTCCGCCCCTTCGGAGGCGTATCGGGCCGCCATGAGCCCTGCCCCCCCGGCACCGACCACGACAACCTCATGTTCAAAGATGGCCATGTTATGCCCTCTCCTATCCCACAGTCGGTCCGGAATAATTCCAGCCCGCCGTGATCACCGAATAGGCCCCAATAAGCAACAGCACCAGAGCGAGGATCCAGATCAGCACATTGGCAATCAGACGGGCCATATCATGGCGCAGGTAATCACCAAGAATATTGCTCAGCCCATAGAAACCATGATGCAGAGCAAAGAGCAGAAACAGCAGGTTAAACGTCTTCCAGAACCAGGCATACGCCGGATCGGCCAGGCGGGCCATGACGAGATCATACGGAGTGGGCTCCTCCATCCCCGTCCGCCTCTGGGCCGCCTCCCCGTAGCGGGGCAGTTCCCCCTCGGCCAGTATCTGCGGGGTCATGGTCGCCGTGGCCGGATCATAGTGCTGTACCCAATAATGCACGATGAGCAGGATTACCAGCACAGCGCCCGAGACGCGATGGAAAAACCACCAGAACGCTCGGGGACGTGAAGCAGGCTCATAGGTGCGCGCCATGTTCAGAGTCCTCACGCCTTACAGAAACATTCGCAAAATAGGGTAGGCGCCCAGCCCGATGATCAGCACGGCCGCGCCGGAAAGTGTCCAGAAAAGCCGTTTCTGCTTGGGAGACCACCCGAGGAAATCAATGAGCACAATCCGCAGACCGTTGAGCGCATGATACGTCACCGCGGCCAGGAGAAAAATCTCCAAGATCCGGAAAACGGGATGATGGTAGCCCGCAATAAGCGCATTAAACTGCTCCCGGTCCGTCAGTGCGCGTAGCCCGTAGACGTGGATGACGATATAGCCCACGAGCGCCAGACCGCTGATGCGATGCAGAAGCCAGGCCAACATCCCCGGCCGCATCCGGTAGCGAAACAGCAGATCCCACTTCATCGCTATTCTCCTGCTTGGCCCGTCGGGGTGCATATGGCGCGGGCGGGCGAAAAGTACACCCCGCGGGCAGGAAAATCAAGGACAGCGCGGTCGGAAACCTAAACCACACCGTAGAGCTCCCCCGTTCCCGCTCAGGAGCGCCGGCGCAGGCGCGCCGCAAACATGCCATCGGTCCCCGTCTCGGGAGGAAAGGTGTACAGGTATCCAGAGGCATCCACCCAGGCATCCGGAACCCGCCCGGAGGCGGATTCGAGCTCGAAGTCCGGATGTCGGGCCAGAAAGGCCGCCACCTGCGCCTCGTTTTCCTCCGGCCACAACGTGCAGGTGGCGTAGACCAGCACCCCGCCCGGACGAACCAGTCGAGCCGCGTTATCCAGCAACTCCCGCTGCAGGGCCACCAGAACGGGCACATCCTCCGGATGGCGCGACCAGCGCAGATCGGCCCGCTTGGCCAGCACCCCCAGTCCCGTGCAGGGCGCATCGACCAGTACCCGGTCAAAGGGCTCCTCCGCCCCCCAGCAGCGCCCATCGGCTTGTATTGGGCGCACGATAGGCGTCCCGTGTCGAGCCACATTCTGCTTGAGCTCCTCAAGCCGACCGGGATGGGCATCCAGCGCCCAGATCTGGCCCTGATCGCGCATATACTCCGCCATCAGCAGGGTCTTTCCACCCGGTGCGGCGCAGAGGTCGAGCACGCGTTCACCCGGACGCGGATCGAGTATCCGCACCACTGCGGCAGCAGCCGGATCCTGGACCGCAAGCCGCCCCTCCTGGAGCGCACCCCGAAGGGGTTGCAGCGCATGCACCCAGAAGGTTCGCTCCAGATCCGAAACGGGCTCGGGTCGTATTCGCTCCCCATCCATCTTCGACAGCCCCAGCTCCTCCCAGGAGCTAATCCGCCTCGGGTTCAGGCGTACAGCATAGCGGGGCCGCTCATTGCCCCAGCGCAGCAGAGCCTCGGTCCGCACCAGACCGTATGCCTGTAGCCATCCGGACACAATCCAGTCCGGATAGGAGTATCGGATTCCCAGGCGCTGGACCGGATCCGCCGTATCGGGCTCGGGCCATACGGGCTCTCGGGTGGCCCGGCGCAGAAGGGCATTGAGCAACGCCGCGGCCCCTTCGTGCCGATGACGGCGGGCGATTTCCACCCAGGCATGCACAACAACAGGGGCGGGGGCGCGGCTGAAGCGCAGCTCATAGAGGGCGATCCACAGCATGGCCCGGATAGCCGGCTCCAGCCGATCCGGGCGTCGTGCCCATCGCTCCAGGACGAAATCCCAGTATCGGCGCCAGCGAAGCGCCCCTTGAACGAGCTCCGTGGTCCGACGCCGCATCCCCGGTGGGAGCTCGTCCGCATCGGCCAGCCGGTTCGTGTAGGCGCCCTCCTCTGCGGCCCGGCGCACCTCATAGAGGGCCCACTCCCGGCTCGATGCTTCCGGGGATGGACGGCGGAGGGAACTTCGGCGGGCTGGCCTCATCTTGCCTCCCAGGTGCGTTCCGAGCGGGTGGCCTCGAAAACATAACACAACAGCTCCCGTTCTGCATCACCAAGTTGCCGATTGCGACGCGCCATCATACGTTCGGCCATGGCCAGAAACCGATCCAGCCGATAGGTGCTCAGCCCGCCTGCCCCTCCCCAGCTGAAGGAGGGAAGGTAGGTGCGAGGAAAACCGGCCCCGAACACGTTCGCCCCGACCCCCACGACGGTGCCCGTGTTGAAGGTGACCCCGATACCGGATTTAACATGATCGGCGGCGAAAAGGCCCAAAAACTGCTGCCCGGAATCCACAAAGCGCCCCTCGACGGCATCCCAGATGCGCACGGGATGATAGTCGTTCTTCAGGTTCGAATTGTGCGTTCCGGCGCCCAGATTGACCCAGGAGCCGATCCAGGCATGCCCTAGATGCCCTTCGTGGGCCTTGTTCGCATATCCCTGAAAAGTGCTCATGGCGATCTCCCCGCCCACCTTGCAGACGGGGCCAATGCTCGTACCTCCGTACAGCAAGGCCCCCATACGCACCTGGCTGTGCGGCCCTATATAGCAGGGCCCGCGTATGGCGGCCAGCTCGCCCACCTCCGCCCCCTCATCGAGCACAATCGGTCCCCCTTCGGCGTTGAGCACGGTTCCGGGATAGACGACTGCGCCGGGGGCGATATAGACACGCTCCGGGGCCAGCAAAGCAACCCCACCATGGAGGCGTCCCTCCACCGTGCCAAGCGGAAAGGCCTCCAGCTCCCGATCCAGCTCCAAGGCGCCGATGGAGATCAGCTCCCAGAGCCGCCTGAGCAGCCGCGCCTCCGGCCAGTGTATCCGCGGCCAAGAATCCGGAACCTGACCCGGACTCCATCGGTGCGGATCCCAGCGGGAGATGGCCTCTCCTTCCAGCCGCAGGGCGAGCCACTCCGACCCCGCCCACCAGCTGGCCGGCCCCCGGGTCTCCCGCAGTGCCCGCACCTGCGCTTCGGTGGGAATCCAGCGGGCGTTTACCCATAGAACCGCTTCGGTAGCCACGTCCCAGCGGTTGACCTCGATACCGTAAGTCTCGGCCGTCCAGCGGGCCAGAAACGGACGCACCCAGGCCCGAAATTCCACCCTGCTGCCCCAGTAGCGTCGGTGTTTTTCCCAGAGGGTGTGCACGCCCAGACGCAGATCAAAAATCGGGCGCGTCCAGACCAGCGGCAGGAAATGGGCCACCGCTTCGTCTTCGACCAGGTATACGAGCAAGGACATGGCTCCAGCCTCCCGAAAACGCACAGGGGCGGCTTGCAAGCCGCCCCTTGAAGGTCAGGCCAAAAGGGAGGGCAAGCTCAAGAAGAGGGCGAGGAGTACGTATTGCCGTATTTGCGCAGAAATTTCTCCACGCGCCCTGCGGTATCGACAAACTTCTGCTTGCCCGTGTAAAAGGGATGGCAGACGGCGCAGATCTCGACCTTGATCTCCTTCTTGGCCGTCGAGCGCGTCTTGAAGGTATTACCGCATATGCAGTGCACGGTCACCTCATGGTATTCGGGATGGATGCCGGGCTTCATCGCAGACTCCTGCTGTTGGGCTATTTTGGGCAAAGGTACGCAACAGCTCACCTCGGGGCAACAGATTGCACCTTCCCCTCCGGCCCTCGTAGCTTGGCGCCCACAGATCGAGGTCTTCAGGGGCCATGATCGATATTCGCCTGCTTCGCCACGAACCGGAACGGGTCCGAGAGGCCATTATACTCAAACAGGCGGGGGATCCCCAGCTGGTGGACCGGATACTTGCGTTGGACGAAGAGCGTCGCCGCCTGCAGACCGAAGCCGACCGGATACGGGCAGAGCTCAACACGCTTTCTCGACAGATCGGCCAGCTCTTCCAGCAGGGTCAACACCAGCAGGCCGAGGAGTTCCGAACCCGTACGGTGCAGCTCAAGGAGCGGCTCAAGGCCCTGGAAGCCCGCCTGGAGGAGATCGAGCCCGAGCAGGAATCCCTGCTCCTGCAGATCCCCAATCTGCCCCACCCCACGGTGCCGATCGGCCACTCACCAGCAGACAACCGGGTCGTATACCAGTGGGGCGAACCCCGGACTCCGGAGGGGCTACAACCGCACTGGGAGATCGCCGAATCGCTGGGGATCATCGATTTCGCCCGCGGCGCCAAGGTGACCGGATCGGGTTTCCCGTTTTATGTGGGTTGGGGGGCCCGCCTGCAGCGGGCCCTCATCGCCTTCTTTCTCGATGAGGCCAATCAACGGGGGTACGTGGAAATGGAACCCCCCCTGCTGGTCAACGCCCAGAGCGCTCGAGGCACAGGTCAGCTCCCCGACAAAGAGGATCTCATGTACGTCGTCGAGCGCGATGAGCTCTTTCTTATCCCCACAGCCGAGGTGCCCGTTACCAATTACTATCGGGATGAGCTCCTCGATGAGGAGGATCTGCCCATCCGGCTCTGCGCCTATAGTCCCTGCTTCCGACGTGAAGCCGGCTCCTACGGACGGGAGGTGCGCGGGCTCAACCGCTTGCATCAGTTCGACAAAGTCGAGCTGGTCAAAATCGTCCATCCGGAAACGAGCTACGAGGAACTGGAGGGCCTGCGCCAAGATGCAGAACGCCTGCTGCAGCTGCTCGGCCTGCCCTATCGGGTTTTGCTCATGTGCACCGCCGATCTGGGCTTTACGCCGGCCAAGAAATACGATCTGGAGGTCTGGAGCCCCGGCCAGGGCCGCTGGCTGGAGGTATCGAGCGTATCAAACTTTGAGGACTTTCAGGCCCGGCGCATGAACCTGCGCTTCCGACCCCGGGACGGTTCCCGTCCCCGGTTCGTGCACACGCTCAACGGCTCGGGCCTGGCCCTGCCGCGCGTGGTGGCAGCGCTGCTGGAACATTATCAGCATCCCGATGGACGGGTGCGCGTGCCCGAGGCTCTGATCCCCTATCTGGGCGCAGCATGGATACCGGCTTCCTGAGGCGACTACAGACGCTCCAGCAGGAGCGCCGCTCCCTGCTCTGCATCGGGCTGGATCCCGACCCGGAGCACCTTCCTGCTTTCCTGGAACCGGACCGTCATCCCGTAGAGGCCCTCCGCTGGTTTGTGGGCGAGCTCATCGAAGCCACCCATGAATTGGTCTGCGCCTTCAAGTTCAACACCGCCTTCTACGAGGCCCACGGACCGGCCGGATGGGCCGCGCTGGAAAGGCTCGTCTCCTCTGTACCACCCGGTCCCCTGGTGATTCTGGACGCCAAACGGGCCGATATCGCGCACACCACTCGCTTCTACGCCCGGGCGCTGTTTGATCGTATGCCCCGGGCCGATGCCCTCACCGCCTCGCCGTACATGGGCCTGGAGGCGCTGGAGCCCTTCTTCGCCTATGCAGAGCGGGCCGTATTTCTGCTGTGCCGGACCTCCAACCCCGGGGCCCGGGACCTGCAGGAACGTCGGCTTGAGGGGGGGCGGCCGCTTTTCCAGGAGCTCGCCTCACTGGCCCACAGCTGGGCCCGCGATCGCCATCTGGCGTTGGGGCTTGTAGTGGGAGCCACAAGCCCGGAGGCGATCCGGCTTGTGCGCCAGGAAGCGCCCGATCTGCCCTTGCTCATCCCCGGCATCGGCGCCCAGGGCGGTATGCTCGAGGAAGCCGTCCGTGCCGGCACAGAGAATAAAGGCCCCGTGCTGATCACCGTGAGCCGGGCCATCCTGCAGGCGGGATCCGGTCCGGACTTCGCGGACCGGGCCCGGGAGGCCGCCGAAAGATTTCGAGCCGTGCTCTGGCAGCATCGAGCTCCGTAACCTCTCGGCGCGATAGCAGATCCTCTCTACGTCCAGAGGCTATGCCCCGTCCTTTCCCGGAGGAGCTGTTGCAGACGCTCTGGCTGCGCGGGATTTTCGACCCCTTCGCCCTGCGCACGCGCTGTGGCCTGCCTGTGCGCATTATCCGTCCGGGGCGGCCCAACCCGAACGAAGGCCCGGATCTGGAGGAAGCTGAGCTCTACATCGGCGGCCTGCGCTGGGTGGGTGCGATCGAGTTTCACCTCCGATCCTCGGACTGGGCCCGGCATGGCCATCACCGAGACGGACGGTATAACTCCGTCATCCTGCACGTGGTCTGGCAGGCCGACGGGGCCCCGGGCGCAAACCATCGCGCCGACGGCTCTCCGCTCCCGGAGCTGGTCCTGGAGCCCTGTGTGCCCGCTTCCATCGGCGCGCTGCTGCCCCGCCTGAACCGGATGAGCCAGAGGCCGTACTGCGCTCCGGACTGGGAACGGCTCGATCGGTGGGAGGCGATCGCGATCCTGGAGAAGCTGCATCTGGCCCGTTTCCTGGAAAAGGCCCATCGATTTCGGGCTCTTCAGGAACAGCTGCGCGGGAAAACCCCCACGCCCTGGCGCGAGGCGCTCTGGCAGTTGCTGGCCGAAGGACTTGGCTATAGCGCCAACCGGGAACCCATGCGCCTGCTGGCCGATCGGGTCCCTCTGAAGCGGCTGAGCCCCCTGCCAACCCCCCTGGCTCGAGAGGCGCTTCTCTTCGGTACGGCGGGATGGCTTCCGCTACCCGGAACAGGAGCGTATCCGGAGGCGTTGCGCACAACCTGGGAAGCGATCTCGGATAAGCCCGAACCCTTGCCCCGGAGCCTGTGGCGAACCCGCCGCCTGCGGCCGGCCAATCATCCGATACGCCGCATCGCCCAGGCCGCTGCTATAGCCGAACGCCTGCTCCAAGAGGATTTCGAGCATCGAGCCCGGAGGGCGGTCCAGGGAGGAACGGCCGCGCTGCGTCAGCTGCTGCAGGTTCGGCCATCGGAGTACTGGCAGCCGATCCCGCTTGGAGGCCCATCAACGGCCCGGACCTCCGGGCTTGGCCGGGAACGCCTCGACAGCCTGCTCGCCAATGCGCTTTTGCCCGCACTGTGGCATCTGGAAGTCGAGGAAAGACCGGAGAACTGGGCGGAACGGCTCATCGCCCTGTACCGAACCCTCCCGCTGCACGGGCTCAACCGAATCACACGGCACTTCGCCCATTCCCCCTTCGACCCCCGTACAGAGGCCGATGCCCAGGCCCTGCATCACCTCTACGCAACCTTCTGCCTCCAGCGTGGATGTCTGTCCTGTCCGGTAGCGGCTCGGCTCTACGGGATCTAGGGCCCTCTGGGAGACCGGCTGCGATGGCCTCCCGCAGCGAGCCGGACGCCTATCTGACCTCAGGCGATCGGGCGCGGCCGCAGCTGGGGGCCCTAGAGCGCATGGATGGGGTGTGCGGAGGGCGGGACTCGAACCCGCACGGCCCAAAAGGCCACCAGATCCTAAGTCTGGCGCGTCTACCTATTCCGCCACCTCCGCAGGGACGAGGAAAAATAGTACGAACAGGAAGCCGAAGAAAGCACGCGCTCAGAACCGCACCCCGCCGGCCGGCTCCCCGTAGACCCGCAGCACCAGATAGATGATCCACCCCGAGATGGCCACAAAAAGCCAGATCGGGAAGGTCCAGCGGGCCAGACGCCGGTGTCGATCAAAACGCCCGCGAAAGGCATGCACCAGCAGCACAACGATCATAGGGCCGTTTGCGGCGGCCAGCACGGTATGCAGCAGCAACAGTCCATAATAGGGCAGACGCCAGGCCTCGGGCCCCGCGTAGCGCGTGCTTCCGTAAAGCCCCCACTTGAGCAGGTAAAAGACCAAAAACAGCCCGGCAAAGGCCGTGGCCACGAGCATAAACCGATGGTGCCAGAGCCGCCTGCCCCGGCGGATCATACGGTAGCCCACAATCAGGCTCAGGCCGCTCAGGCCGATGGCGTAGACGGCAAGTTGTCCCAATAGCGCTTCCATGGGCGTGTAAAAAAGCCCGCCCTGGGAGGCGGGCTTGCTGCGGAGAGGGAGGGATTCGAACCCTCGAGCCCGCTTTTGGCGGGCCAACCGCTTAGCAGGCGGCCCCGTTCGGCCACTCCGGCACCTCTCCGAAGATCCCGGGCGAATATACGGCTCCAGCAAAACGCCAGACAACGCGATTCCGTTCCCTTTTAGGCCTCCCTCGCCCTGGCCAGCGCCTCTGCCCCTGCCACGATTTCCAGGAGTTCCTTCGTAATGGAGGCCTGCCGGAGGCGGTTGTACGTCAGCCGCAGTTGACGCAACAGTTCGGCCGCGTTATTGGTGGCGTTATCCATGGCCACCATGCGCGCCCCCTGTTCGGCCGCGTTCGACTCCAGCAGGGCACGCCATACCTGCACGGTCAGATGCCGGGGTAGCAGGGCGGCCAGCAGCGCCTCGGGATCCGGTTCATAAAGGTAAACCGGACGCTGGCCCGTCTCCGCCTGTTCGGCTCCGTACAGGGATGCGGGGCGAACGGGAAGCAGGGGCTCGACGATGCGGTTGGGCGAGACCACGGACTTAAACTCGTTGTACACGAGCTCGACCGCATCCCATTCTCGCTCCAGAAAACCCCGCACAAGACGATCCGTGATCGCCCGCGCATGTTCGAAGCGAAGCCCCTGGAAAATACCCCGCCAGTCTCCCACAAGCCGATAGCGGCGCCGGACGAAGAATTCATGTGCCTTGCGCCCCACGGCCATAACGCTCAGCCGTCCCTGCTCCCGATGCTCCGCATAGCGGCTCAATATGGTATCCTCGGCCAGGCGCAGGATATTGGCGTTGAAGGCCCCGCACAACCCCCGATCGGCCGCGACGACCACGAGCAAAACGCGCTCGGCGGCCCGGGGCTCCAGCAGGGGATGGGCCTCCGGGCCCAGCTGGGCGACCAGCTCCCCGACCAGATGACGGATCCGGTACGCATAGGGACGAGTGGCCAGAATGCGCTCCTGCGCCCGACGCAGCTTGGCCGCGGCTACCATTTTCATGGCCCGCGTGATCTGCTGCGTGCTGCGGACGCTTGCGATACGCCGCCGGATATCGCGCAGGTTTCCTCCAGCCATATCGCCCCCTATACCTGGGCTGTTTCAGGAATGAACTTGCGCACCAGCTCCCGAGCCTCTCGGAGCAGGACCTCCTGTGTCTCCTCGTCCAGATCCCCGGTGATGCGAATGCGCTCCAGACGATCGGGATGTTTGGCTTCGATGAGCTCCAGATACTCACGCTCAAACTGGCGCACGGCCTCGACGGGGATGGGATCGAGCACACCCTGCGTGCCGACCAGAATCACGGCCACCTGCTTTTCAACCGGCATGGGCTCATATTGCCCCTGCTTGAGCAGCTCCACCAGGCGGGCTCCCCGACGCAGCTGCGCCTGGGTGGCCGGATCCAGATCGGAACCAAACTTCGCAAAGGCCTCCAGTTCCCGGTACTGGGCCAGCTCCAGGCGCAACCGACCCGCCACGCGCTTCATGGCCTTGATCTGAGCCGCCCCGCCGACGCGGGAGACGGAAATCCCCACGTTGATGGCCGGCCGAACCCCGGCGTTGAACAGACCGGACTCCAGATAGATCTGCCCATCGGTGATGGAGATCACGTTCGTGGGAATGTAGGCCGACACGTCCCCGGCCTGCGTCTCGATGATGGGCAGCGCCGTCAGGCTTCCTCCCCCCTTGACCATGTCCCGAATGGAGGGAGGGATATCGTTCATTTGCCGGGCCACGGAGTCGTTCTCGTTGATTTTGGCCGCACGCTCCAGAAGCCGGCTGTGCAGGTAGAAGATATCTCCGGGATAGGCCTCCCGGCCCGGGGGACGACGCAGCAACAGGGAAACCTCGCGATAGGCGACGGCCTGCTTGGAGAGATCATCATAGATCACCAGCGCATGCCGTCCGGTATCCCGGAAAAACTCCCCGATGGCCGCCCCGGCGTAGGGGGCGATAAATTGCAGCGGGGCCGGGCTGGAAGCGGGAGCGGCCACGATGATCGTGTACTCCAGCGCGCCGTAGTCCTCCAGCGTCTTGGCCACCTGGGCGATGGTCGACCCTTTCTGGCCAACGGCCACGTAGATGCAGTATACGGGCTTGTCCGTCTTGTGCGTGTACTTCTGGTTGATGATCGTATCGATGGCCACCGCCGTTTTGCCCGTCTGCCGGTCGCCAATGATAAGCTCGCGCTGGCCCCGACCGATCGGGATCATGGCGTCGATGGCCTTGATGCCCGTCTGCAGCGGCTCCTTGACCGGCTGCCGGTAGATCACACCGGGAGCCTTGCGCTCCAGGGGCATTTCGTACTTGCGCCCGCCGATCGGCCCGCGCCCGTCGATGGGGTTGCCCAACGGATCGATCACCCGACCGAGCATTTCCTCGGAGACCAGGATGGAGGCGATGCGCCCGGTACGGCGGACTTCATCGCCCTCCTTGACCTCGTCCTTCTCACCGAAGAGCACAGCGCCCACGTTGTCCTCTTCCAGGTTGAGCACCATGCCCACCGTGCCCGTGCGGGGGAACTCGATGAGCTCTCCGGCCCGGCAGTTTGTCAGTCCGTAAATGCGGGCGATGCCATCCCCCACCTGCAACACGGTGCCCACATCGTAGATCTCCACTTCCTGCTCGAAGCCGGCCAGCTGTTTGCGCAGGATCGCAGACACCTCGTCAAGTCGAATCTCCGCCATGGTCCTTTTGAGCCCTCATGCTTCAGTTTAGCGCATAGCCGCTTTTGAGCCGTTGCCGGATGAGCTCCAGCTGATGCCGCACGCTGCCGTCGATGACCCGATTGGGCAGGCGGATGCGGAGCCCTCCGATGAGGGCCCGGTCCACATGCAGCCGGGCCACGATGTTTCTGCCCGTGTAGGTTGCGAGCGCGGAGCGGATCTTCTCGTAGAGCTCCGCCTCTGGCTCCACGGCCACCTCCAGCTGCACACGCAGGATACCCAGCGCCTCGTCGCGCAGCTCTTCAAAGGCCTCCAGAGCCTCCATCAGATGCGCCTCCCGGCCCTTTTGAACGAGCACCTCGAGGAACCGGAACAGGAGCTCCTCGATCCGCCCAGCGAAGAGCTCTTGCACAACGGCCTGCTTCCGATCCCGATTGATAAGCGGGCTGCGGAAGAAGAGCACCAACGGGCGCGACTGCCGGAGCAGCTCCCGGAGCTCGGCCACATCGCGGCTGACCTCCTCCAGACGCCCCTGCTGGCGGGCGACCTCGAGAAGGATCTCCGCATAATGACGGGCGATTCTGGAGTGCGGCATATTCGGATCCTTTCAGGATGTCTGGAGCTCGGCCAGCACGGTCTCGATAAGCTCCCGATGCCGATGGGCATCGAGTTGCGTGCGCAGGATCTTTTCGGCGATCAAGACGGCCAGCTCAGCGGCCTCCGCCCGCAGTTCGCCAAGCGCCCGCTGCTTGTCGCGTTCGATCTCCTCGCGGGCCCGATCCACCAGAGCCCGCGCCTCCTGTCGGGCCCGCTCCAGGATTTCTGCCCGCACCCGTTCGGCCGCCTCACGGGCTTCCTGAATGATCTTCTGGGCTTCGAGCTCGATCTGATGGCGTCGCCTTTCGTTTTCTGCCTGCAGTCGCCTGGCCTCGACCAGCAGCTGATCGGCGCGCTGCAGAGACTCCCGGATGCGCCGTTCGCGCTCTTCAAGCCCGGAGAGTATGGGCTTCCAGGCGAAACGAGAAAGGACGATCAACAACAGGGCAAAGACGATGATCGTCCAGAGCGCCATGCCCACATCGATATCCAGCAGCCCGGCGGCCATAACTGGCCTGATCGCAATCGTGTACATGGACGTATCCTCTTGCCTATCCCTCCGCCCTACAGGAGCGGAACCCCGACGGCTATCACTTCAGCAGCGTCAGCAACAGGGCCACCACAATACCGAAGAGCGCCACTCCCTCGATCAGCGCCGCCCCCAGAATGAAGAGCTGACGGATCTGCCCAACCGCTTCCGGCTGCCGGGCCGCACCCTCCACAGCCGAACCTCCAATGCGACCGATGCCGATGCCTGCCCCGATGGCGGCCAGTCCGGCACCGATCCCCGCAGCCAGATACGCCAGAGCGCTTGCGTCCATGATCTGCGTCCTCCTGTTGGTTTAGTGGGTTTCCTCTTCGTGATGATGTTCTTCCAGAGCGCCCGCAATAAAGACCGCGGACAGGATGGTGAAGATATAAGCCTGCAGGAGGGCCACCAGCAGCTCCAGCCCGTAGACCCCGAGCGTGACGGCCACGGAAAACGGAGCCACCGCATAGCCCAGCGCAGGAGACATGCCCCCGAAGATGAAAATGAGCCCCAGTATGCAGACAATGGCCACATGCCCGGCCGTCATGTTGGCGAACAACCGGATGGCCAGGGCGAAGGGCTTGGTAAAAAGCCCGATGAACTCCACCACGGTCAGGATGGGCCGTAAAGCCACGGGCACGCCGGGCATCCAGAAGATATGCCGCCAGTAGTCCCGCGTCCCCGCAACCTGGGTGATGATAAAGGTAAAGCTGGCCAACACGGCCGTAACCGTGATATTCCCCGTGGCCGTGGCCCCAAAGGGCACCAACCCCAGCAGATTGCAGAAGAGAATGAAAAAGAAGGCCGTCAGCAGATAGGGCAGATACCGGCGGTAGTGCTCCTCTCCCAGGTTGGGACGGGCCACCTCATCGCGGATGAAGACGATAAAGGTCTCCCACAGGTTCTGCCACGGACCTCGTGGGGCGCTTTCCCGCCCGATGCCCGCCCGGTATCGAGCGGCCAGGGGCAGAAAGATCCCCAGCAACAGGGCGGCCGCCAGAAGCATAAACACACCGTGACGGGTAAGGGAGAGATCCAGATAGACAGGCAAACCATCTCGACGGGCCAGTTTCCCCACATGGGTGACCTCCACGGTCTCAGGCCCACCTGCGCGGCTTTCCCCGAAAAAGCCGGCCCGAGCCGATTCCGCCTCTTCCCCTCCCCCGCCGGAGGGAGCCCCCTCCTCGGCCCATTCGGCCGGGATAAAACGACCATCACGCAGCGCCGCCGTGGTGGAGGGAAAAACGTGCACACCCTCGGGATCGATCAGGATGCGGGGCAACTCGAGCTTGCCCAGCGGGGTAAAGTCCAGATAATAGGCGTTGGTTACATGGTGCAGCACATCCAGCTGCACGCCATCGGAACCCGAGGAGGCACCAGCCGCCAGGTCCCAGAGCAATAGAGCAGACAGTAAGAGGGTGCGCAGATGCATCATCCGTTTCGCGTATCGCTTCGGGGTTCTCCAGAACGCCCCAGCAGATGCACTTCCCCTATTTTCAGCCCCAGATAGGCAAGCAAGAAGGCGCCGATCAGGGGCCAGGGGGGCAGGCCACCCAGGCGAACCCCCAGTCCAATGCCCAGCACAATGCCCAGAAAACGAACCGCCATGCTCCATAGCACGGCGCGCAAAGATACAGGATCGTTACGTAAAAGGAAACGGGACAAGGCTCGATAGCTCAGGCAAGCGTTCAGCACCGCAAGCCCGCCCCCGGCGGCGACAGCGGCCCCCAGGGCTGAATCAAACCAGGCCAGAAAGGCGGCAGAGACCATAAAAAAGGCCATCCATACCCCGATATAGCTTCTCCAGATCCGCTCTGCCTTTCCCATGCGCCTTCCCGGGTTCACGGCGGAGGAAATCGAGAATTAACCGTTTTTTCATTTTTCCCGGAGGAGGCCGACGGACCCTTTTTCCGGGGCGAGGATGTCCCCTCCCCCAGCAGCAGGCGCACCAGCCCCCAGAGGGCACTGATCACCCCCAGCAGGGCCCCCGTAAGAATCAGCCACGGACTGGTGCCCAGATACCGATCCAGGAGATATCCGATCAGCACAGAGCCCAGCAGGCTGCCTATGAGCTGGCTGCTGAGCACGAGATAACGGTTGGCCTCCCGCCAGCCGGAAAACCGATGCTCAGAATCCGGTTCCATCGGAAGTCGTGCGTTCCGAGACCATGCCTTCGGAGGAAGAGAGCTCCATACGCCGGCATTCCCCCTCGAATTCGGCTCCGTCTTCGACCACAAATCGCCTGCAAATCAGCTGTCCCTCCACGCGTGCGGTGGCGCGCAGGGTGATCCTTTCGGCGCGCACATCTCCCCGCACGGAGCCGGCGATATCGGCGCAGGCCGCCTCGAGACGGCCCTCTACTTGCCCCTCCGGGGCGATGACGATCTTGCCATCGGCCTGCAGCTGACCACTGACCATGCCGGCCAACCGCAGATCGCCCTGCACCCGAAGTGTGCCCTCCAGCACCGCACCCGGCGCGATCAGGTTCACGGCCGGCTGTGTTTTGTTTTCCTCAACCGGTGAGGCTTTCCTGAACATCTCCCCGCCTCCTCTTCATCGATCTGTGGTATGCAAAACGGAGCGCAGTCCGTAGAGATATGCCAGCGGATCGAGCGGAATGCCCGCGTGCCATAGCTCGAAATGCAGATGGGGCCCGGTGGTGACCTCGCCGGAGCGTCCGCTCAGAGCGATCGTCTCCCCCGCCCGCACGCGTTCCCCCACAGAACGCAGCAGGCGCTGGTTGTGCTTGTAGACGCTGAGCACATTGTCCGCATGCTGCAGCACAATCGTATACCCCCCCTGCTGTGTCCAGTCGGCAAAGACGACAAATCCATCGGCGATTGCGCGCACAAGCTGGCCTTCGGCGGCGGCGATGTCAATTCCCCAGTGCCCGATACGGGGATCCAGCCCCCGCGTAACCACCCCGTCGAGAGGGGGCGGGGCGGGAAAGAGCAAGGACCCCAGCAGCTCGGCGCCTAGCAGAACCCGCCGCACGCCGGGAGCCGTATTCGGGGACGGATCCGAAAAGGGGGCATACGTCTCCAGCGGCACAGCCTCGCCGGCCGGCGACTCCGTGGGGGGTTCCTCGGGACGAAACTCGCCCAGAAGCACCTGCCGCAAGCTCTCCAAATAGGCCGTCTGCGCCCGCAGGCTATCCTCCAGCATGGCCACACGCGCCATGGCGATCCGAGCCTGCTGACGCGCCACCAAGCTACCATATCCGGGTATGAGCTCTCGCAGGGGGGTGTAGGCGATCAATAAAAAGACGAGCCCGAAGAAAGCTGAAAGCCCGAGCACCACCGACAGGATACCGGCCAGAAGCGAAAAGCGCACGGATCGGGCCGGACGGGCCGCATGCTCCTCCATCCACAACAGCACGTATGTCCGCTGGAGTCGAAGACGCAACGAGCGGAAATCCAGACGTCCCATGTGTGCTCCTCCTCTCTGGAGCGCAAGGCGGCTAGGCCCGCGCCAGCGCATACTCGCTTAAATCCACCCGGATATAGCGGGCCAGCAGAGGATGGACTCGGGCGATCTCCCGGTACATGGCCTGGGCGATGCGGCGGTAGGAGGGATGGCCTTGACGGCTGGAGCGCAGGGCGATCAGGTGGTGCAGCTCCCGCAGGTTGGCGATCATGAGCACCCGACGCCGGTAGGCCATGGGCAGTACATAGGCGGCTTCATGGGGATGCGTACGCGCAATACGCGCATAGAGCAAAGCCGCCTCCTCCAGCAGAGGCCTGAGTCGCCCCTCCCATCCCCACTCCAGCAGGACCTCCGGTAGCTCATAGCCGTGCTCGGGCCGAAAAGCCTGCACAAGCTGGGTCATCATCCGATGCCGCTGCAGGTCCCGATAGGCCCCGAAGTCCAGGAGCACATCGAAGCTGTAGGTGATGGCCTCCAGCGCCCGCAGAGGGGGATCGTGCCTGCCCCGCCCCTCAAGGTAGGCATCGATTACCCGGGCGCGCTTCTCCGGAGAGAAGCCCTCCACCAGCCGGCGCAGTTGCCCATAGGGAAGGGCGCACTGCTCATAGAGCATAGCGCAGATGAGTTTTGTCTCCGCCTCCGGATCGTACTCCACAAGCACAACGGGATGGGCTGGCTCCGGTGCGGGACTGCCGACAAAAAGCCGAACGCATTCGGCCATGCGCTCCGGGGTCTGGGCCCGATACGGGTTATAGTCCGCATACCGGACCAAGGTGGGCACCACCTTGAGGGCCTCCTCTTTGATCCGGGAGGCCAACCGGCGCACCTCCTCAAGGGGGTGCGAGAACATTTTCACGAGCAGCAGCTCCAGCGCCCGCGCGTTGATCGTCATGCCCAGGTTGGTCTGCGTGGCGGCCGGAAGCAGATAGCGGAGCAGATCGCAGGCCTGAGCGCGCAGGGCCACTTCATAGGCCCGCTCCGATTGTTCGGGGGCGCGCGGGATCTGTCGACGTAATTGCTCCACCGCCTCGGGCAAAAGCGCATGGTAGTGGCGCAGAAGGCGGGTCACGAAGGCCCGATAGGCGGTATACCAGGGCTCGCGCTCATGTTCGGAGAGCGCATAGACCCGCTCCGGATCGAAGACCACGTACCGGGTGGATTTCTCCGTAAAAGAGGCCAACCGGGCGTCCTCGATGACCTTGCTGGCCAGAATGGAGACGTCTTCGATGGCCAGGTGCACAACGGCGTGTTCGGCTACCGAGGCGTGTCCGTAGCCGATCACCCATTTTTCATGAAAAGCGCGGGCCCGCTCCTGTGCGCGGCGCAAGGCCTCCGAGCTATCCCCCTCGGCAGAGGGAGACTCGAAAAGGGCCAGATCCCCCTCGCGGAGCAACTTGAGCAGATTTTCCCGCAACCCATGAGGCGAACGACTGTAATAGGCAAACAGAACGGCCACCACCTCCTCGGGCAGATTCCGAAGGGCAAAAACCGGCCCCTCGAGATTGGTTACATACGGTCGGAGCAGCTCCCGATCCTCTGCGCGCATGAGGCCCGCCTCCCGGTACACCGGCAAAACTACGTGCCCACGCCGGAAAATGCACACCCCGGGCACACACAGGAAAGCGGTTATGCGTACATTGTATGTACGATCTGGAGTCCGATATGCGTTGGATCCAGAAAGAGCTCACCCTGCGCCCCCGCCCCCGAGGGGTGCACCTGATCACAGAGGAGGTGCTGGACCAGTTGCCCGAGGTGCGGGAATTTTCCGTGGGGCTCATGCACCTGTTCCTGCGGCACACCTCGGCCTCCCTGGCGCTGAACGAGAACACCGACCCGGATGTACGCGGCGACCTAGAGGCGTTTCTGAGCCGGCTCGTACCGGACGGAAGCCCATATTTCCGGCATCGGATCGAAGGCCCCGATGATATGCCCGCACACATCAAAGCCGTCCTCATCGGACCGGGCATATGGATTCCCATCCGCAACGGTCGGCCCCATCTGGGCACCTGGCAGGGGATCTACCTCTGCGAGCACCGCCACCGGGCCGGCGCCCGGTCGGTGACGGCAACGCTTTTCGGAGCAACGCACAGGGAGGTGTAGCCATGAGCACAACCCGAGCGTGGGCCCTTATTACGGGAGCCAGCTCCGGGATCGGACAGGCCCTGAGCTGGGAGCTGGCCCGTCGGGGACTTTACGTGCTGGGCGTTGGCAGACGCCTGGAGGCGCTCGAGGAGACGCGCGCCCGGGATGCAGAGCACATCCGGGTCGTTCAGGCTGATCTGGCCTCTCCGGAGGGATGGGATGCCGTAGCTGGCGCCCTGCCGGACCGGGAACCGATACGCTGGATCGTGCACAACGCGGCTACCCTGGAACCGATAGGCCCCCTGGCGACGGTGAGCCTGCCGGACTGGCGGATGCACATGGCCGTGAACCTGGAAGCCCCCCTGTTTCTGACGCAACGCCTTCTGGATCGCATGCCGGTCGGCGGACGGATTCTGCACATCTCCTCCGGGGCCGCACACCGACCCTATGTGGGCTGGGGGGCCTATTGTGTCTCCAAGGCCGCCCTGCACATGCTCTACCGCTGTCTGGACCAGGAGCTGGCCCCTCGGGGCATTCGGGTCGGAAGCGCGCGTCCGGGGGTAGTTGACACCCCCATGCAGGCGCGCGTGCGCGCCACTCCGGAGACGCTCTTTCCGGCCCGATCGCGCTTTATCGGCTACTACGAACGCAAAGAGTTGCTCAGTCCCTCCACAGTGGCCCGCTTTCTGGCCTGGCTCTTGCTCGGCGTCGACCCCGATACGTTCGCCGCCCAGGAATGGGACATCCGCGAGCACGGCTCCCTTGTGCCGCCCGGTTTCTAGGTGGCCGGCGGGTTGGGGTTGAGCGGTCTTAAGACGATCTCGCTGATCAGGAAATTGTCCGAGGTCTCCAGGATAAATACCACCGTACGCGCCACCTCCTCCGGGCGCATCATGTTCGCATGTCGGGGCATGCCCAGCGGATCGAAAAACGGGGTATCTACAGAGCCCGGATAGACACAGGTGACCTTGATCCCGAAATCGCGCAGCTCCTTCATGAGCGCCTCGCTGAAGCCCCGAACGCCGAACTTGGAGGCGTTATAGGCCGTCAGCTGGGGGTTGCCCAGTAGCCCGGCAATAGAGGATATGTTCACGATATGCCCGTAGCGCTGGGCCTTCATGAGCGGCACGGCGGCGCGTGTGCACAAAAACACCCCTGTCAGGTTGGTCTCGATCTGCACCTGCCAGTCTTCAAGGGAAAGCTCCTCCACGTTGCCGAAACGCCCCAAGCCGGCGTTGTTGATGAGCACATGTATCGTGCCCCAGCGAGCGCGGATCTGTTCCACGGCGCGCTCCACGTCCTCCGGGCGTCGCACATCTCCGAGCACGGGCAGAAAATGCTCACCCCACCGGCGGGCCATCTCCTCAAGCTCAGATCGGGAACGGGCCATTCCGGCCACACGAGCTCCCCGCTCCAGGAGGGCTTCGCTGAAGGCACGCCCCAGGCCGCGACTGGCACCGGTCACCCAGGCCACTTTTCCGTTTAGCTCCATCGTCCACCCCTTCCCTTTTTGCGGCAGGCCGATGTTACGCATTCTCCCGCAGAGGGGCAAGCCTTGCGCGCTGGTTATCCAGCAGCGTATGCCGTAGCTTTGTGAGAAAAAACCCCCTGAGGCCGCCATGGAACGCATCGAAATCGCCTCGACACCTCCCATCGAGTCCGCGATCGCCTCGCTGCGGGCGCGTCCGCGCCGGCTGCGCCTGCAGGCGGCGCTGCGCCGGATGGTGCGCGAGACGCAGCTGACGGCAAACGATCTGATCTACCCCCTCTTTGTACGACCCGGCCGGGAGAGCCGTCCCGTGCCCTCCATGCCGGGCGTGCGGCAACTCAGCATAGAGGATCTGCTGCGCGAGGCGGAGGCTGCCCTCCGGCTCGGGATTCCGGCCGTCTTGCTTTTCGGCATCCCGGAGCACAAGGATCCGTTCGGATCGGAGAGCTACGCTGAAGAGGGCATTATTCAGCGCGCCCTGCGTGCCCTCAAACGGACTTTCCCCGAGCTGGTGGTGATCACGGATCTGTGCTTCTGTGAATACACCGACCACGGGCACTGCGGCCTGCTCGACGAGCGGGGTCAATTGGACAACGACGCCACCCTGCGCCTGCTCGCCCAACAGGCCCTCTCACACGCCCGGGCCGGAGCCGACGTGCTGGCCCCAAGCGGCATGCTCGACGGCATGGTCGCCGTCATCCGGGCCGCGCTCGATGAGGCGGGCTACACGCATATCCCCATCCTGAGCTACGCCGTCAAATACGCTTCCGCCTTCTACGGACCGTTTCGCCAGGCGGCCGAATCCGCCCCTGCCTTCGGCGACCGCCGCACGCACCAGATGGATCCCGCCAATGCGGAGGAAGCGCTGCGCGAGGTGGCGCTGGACCTGGAGCAGGGCGCCGATATGGTCATGGTCAAACCCGCCGGACCGTATCTGGATGTGATCCGCCGGATCAAGGACCGCTTCCCCGTCCCCCTGGCCGCTTATCAGGTCAGCGGGGAGTACGCCATGCTCAAGGCCGCTGCCCTGCAGGGATGGCTGGAAGAAAGGACCGCCGTAAGCGAGGCGCTGCTGGCCATCAAACGCGCAGGGGCGGATATGATCATTACCTACTACGCTCAAGAGGCTCTGGAGAAGGGGTGGCTGGCGGGCTAAAGCCCCCAGATCCGGGCTGGAGCCAGCTCCACCAGATTCCCGGCCGGATCCCGCACGTACAGACTGCGCGCCCCCCCGGGCCAGGAGGCTTCCTCGACTTCCAGCCCCGCCTGCGCAAGCCGCTCCCGCCAGCTATCCAGCTCCTCTTCGGAAATCCGGAAGCAGACGTGCACACTCCCCCAGGCCCCGTGCGGAGGCAGAGGGCCCGGCTTATTGGTCTCCTCGGGATTAAAGAGGAGCAGTACGCCGTCTCCGGCTCGAAAGAAGGCCTGCCGGGGCGGATCAAATCGAAAACAGACCAGACCGAGCACGCCCTCGTAGAAACGCCGGGCCGCCTCCAGATCGCGCGCATACAGGCACGTCTCCAGGACCTGCATCAGAGCCCGCCCAGCTCCATAATACCTTGCGCCACCTCCTCCGACAGAGGCACCACGCTCAGACGATTGCCCCGACGCAGAATCCAGAGCTCCTCGGGGCCAAAGTGCCGCCGCAGTGTGGCCAGATCCACATAGCGGGGCAGACGGGCCAGAAAACGCACGCGCACCGTCCACCATCGGGGCTGTTGCGGCCGCGCCTGCGGGTCGTAGTATGGGCTCTGGGGATCGAACTGCGTGGGGTCCACAAGACCGGAAGCTACGACCTCCATGAGCCCGGCCACACCGGGTGGGGAGGCATTGGAGTGATAGAAGAAGGCCCGATCTCCGGGCCGCATCTGCAGTAGAAAATTACGGGCCTGATAGTTGCGGACCCCGTCCCAGATCGTCTCCCCATCCCGCTCCAGATCGGCGATACTGTAGACGGCAGGCTCAGACTTGAGCAGCCAGAAGGCCATCAGGGCACGACCTCGGCCAGGATCACGGTCACGATATCCGAAAACCGCTGTGCATCGCGCGCCATGGCCTGCCCCTCGGCCGAAGCCATGGCCTGCTTGAAGGCCTCCATAGAGGGAAAGTACATGTCGCAGACCAGATAGGGCCCCTCCTGGCCCATGAGTGTGCGCCGCTGACGGGCGACCTCGATCCGCTCCAGGCCGGGCACACGCCGCACCAGGGGCAGATGCTCGTCAAAATAGGCCCGCTCGAAGGCCTCCGGATCCTCGGGTCTGCGGTACAGAGCGGTCATGCGGACCATGCATCGCCTCCCTGTAGGCTTTCCATTCGGCGCCGGTATCGATGGTAGTAGAACCAAATAAGGCCCCAGAGGGCCAGAAGCGCAACTCCGCCGGCCAGCGCCCCGATCCGGAACCCTGATCCGGCCAGGTCCAGCCTTTCCTGCCAGCGCCCCACGGCCCACCAGGAACGGCGTTGGCGCAGGTACTCGCGCAGCGCCTCCTCAACCCGTGCCCGGGCTCGAGGTCCTACGGGGACCACCGCGCCCTCGCGGGCGCGTGCCTGATACCAGGCCAGATACCGCCGCGCCTGCGGCGGCACATGCGGGGCCGCATCCTCCGCATACGGCCAGGGCTGTCGAGCAAACCAGCCTTCCGTGTTGTCCACCACAATGGCCCGCTGCGGGGTGATCCAGACCTGGGTGCGCACGTGCGTGGCGCGAGGCATTACGATGCGGGCCGGAATCCCGAAATAGTCGAGCAGGGTCACGTAGGCCATCTCCAGCTCGCTACACCAACCGAAACTGTACAGCGCCGTCCCCTCCCAGCGGTATCGGGGAAACTCGGAGAACAAATCCTGCAGAAAAATCCGCGGCACGCGATCGACCACATGGGCCCGCTGTACATAGCGGTGGCCGATGCGGTGGCGACTATACAGGGGCTCGTAAACCGGCCCCTCCGGCGTCTCTATTCGATGCAGGATCTGGGCGCGCTCGTCCATATAGACATAGCGCACCCCCAGCAGGCTTCCGCCCCAGGATCGGCGATGAGCGGCCACGAACTGGTGCAGTAGATGGGCGATGACCAGCCGACGACGTACAGGCTCCAGGCGCACATCGAGCCCGTTTTGCCGGGCCACGGCTTGCAGCAGCGCCCGATGAGCCTCCCAGTAGGGCTCCTCGTAACGGGCCACCAGCTCCCGGAGCCAGCTCGAGCTCGGCACAGCCCCAGAATCGGCCACAAGAAGCCAGAGCAGAACGAATACCTTCATCCCATCTGCGGGCAAAGGCAAATACCGAGCCGCTTACTGGACCATGCGCGCCGCCTTGCGCTGGATCTCCTGGACGATCTCTCGGAACTTGGCCTTGGGCAGTATGGCCTGCGTCATGTGCCCCTCAGCGATCTGGACAGCCTCGTTGAAGGCCTCAAAACGGGCCACGACGCGGCGTTCGGTGACCTCTGTAACCGTGGCCACAATGCGCACCCGCTGCCCTATCGGCGTGGGGGCCAGATGCCGGATGTAGAGCTCCGTGCCCGCCCCTTCTTCGTGCGGCTCCAGGTAGGGCAAAATGAGCTGCCGGCAGGTCCACTCCACATCCTCCGCCAGCTTGAAGGTGGCATACAGGGGATGAACCACCTTATTGCGAAAGGTGGCGATATCGGAGGAGGAAACCACCTTCTCGTACGTAGCCTGATCCCCGACCTTCAGACCCGGTTTCATGAGGCGCGCTCCGATTCCGGCTCAGGACGCTGGGCGGGACGGATCACCGTATCGTACCAGGGCTTTTTGCTGCGGCTTCCCAGCTCATCGACGTAGATATGCTTGGCCTCCAGAAAGGCCTTCAGTCCGTCTTCTCCGAACTCCCGCCCCAGTCCGCTTTGCTTATACCCCCCGAAGGGGGCCTTTTCGGTAAGCAAATGGTATTCGTTGATCCAGACCGTGCCGGCCCGGAGCTGTCGGGCGACCTCCATGGCCCGCTCCCGATTCTGGCTCCAGACCGCTGCGGCCAGCCCGTAGGGGGTTCCGTTGGCGATTTGAATCGCCTCCTCGATTGTATCGTAGGGGATGACCACGAGCACGGGGCCGAAGATCTCCTCCTGGGCGATGCGCATCTCGGGTCGGACATCGACGAAGACGGTGGGCTCGATGAAGTATCCGGGCCGATCCAGGGCACGGCCTCCGCAAAGCAGCCGCGCCCCCTCCTGCTGGCCCAGGGCGATGTAGTCGAGTACGCGCCGGAACTGGGCTTCCGAGACCACCGGGCCCATGTCCGTATCCCGATCCCGGGGATCTCCCAGACGAACTTCCCGGAGCCGCTCCAACAGCCGGGCAAGCACCTCCTCGTAGCGAGATCGGGGCACAAGCAACCGGCTTCCGGCCTCGCAGCACTGGCCGGCATGATAATACATGGCGTAAATGGCCCCGTCGATGGCCTGCTCCCAGTCGGCATCCTCCAGAAGGATGTTGGCCGATTTGCCCCCGCATTCCAGGGTAAGGCGTTTCATCGTGGCCGCAGCACCCTCCATCACGAGCCGACCCACCTCGGTCGAACCCGTAAAGGAGATCTTATCCACCAGGGGATGGCGCACCAGATACTGCCCCACCTCCGCGTCGCCCGTGAGAATGTTGACCACCCCCGGAGGCAGGCCGATCTCCTGGAGCAGTTCACCGAGCAGAAGCGGGGAGAGGCTCGCCTCGGGAGCGGGCTTGAGCACAACCGTACAGCCCGCAGCCAGGGCCGGACCCAGCTTCCAGACGGCCATCTTGAGCGGGAAATTCCACGGCGTGATCGCCGCCACCACCCCCACAGGCTCGTATCGCAGGTAGTTACGGCTCACGCCGGGACGGGAGACGTCCTCCAGCTCCCGCTCAAAGGGAAATCGGCGCGCCAGACGGGCGAATACCTGCAGCGCGCGAGCGGACAGATAGACGTCTTCTTTGGCCTTCTTGTATGTGGATCCCGCATCCCGCACCTCGAGCTCGACGAAGGTCTTGAAGCGCTCCTCGCCGATCTTCCTAGCCAGCGCCTCCAATAGATCGGCCCGCTGCTCGGGGTTCATCTTCGGCCAGGGACCCGCATCGAAGGCCCGTCGGGCGGCCCGAACCGCCTCCTCGGCGTCCTCGAGCGTGGCCCAGGCGATCTGGGCAAACGCCTCTCCGGTAGACGGATCGATGGCCGGTATCGTACCGCCATCCGAGGCGGGCCGATAGCGACCATCGATAAAGAGCTCATATCGCGGCAGACCCATAACACCTCCAGCCTCATCTTCCGGCAAAGATAGCCACGGCCTGCCTTCCCATGCGAGGCCAACGCGCGCTTGCCCCGAAGGCCAAAAAAGGGGGAGCTTAATCCGGAAACAAGATCACGGGCCCATGCAGCCGATCCTGATCTCCTGGAGCGGGGGCAAGGACAGCGCTCTGGCCCTCTGGGAACTCCTCCGAAGCGAACGCTGGCATCCCCTGGCCCTGCTCTGCTCCATCAGCCAGCCCTATGGGCGAGTCACCATGCACGGCGTCCGGCTTTCCCTGCTGGAGCGGCAGGCACGGGCGCTGGGCCTGCCGCTTGTGCCCATTTACCTGCCCCCCGAGGCCTCAAACAGCATCTACGAAGCGCGCTGGGCCGAGGCGCTCGAACCCTGGCGACAACGGGGCGTGCGACATGTCGCTTTCGGGGACATCTTCCTGCGGGACATTCGGGCCTACCGGGAAAATCAGCTCGCCGCGCTCGATATGGAGCCGATCTTTCCCATCTGGACGGGACTCGAGGACCCGGACTCCGGATGGGCGCTACTGGAGCGCTTCTGGCAGACGGGGTTCCACGCCCGCATCGTCTGCGCCGACAGCCGCTATTTCAAACCCGAATGGGTGGGAGAAGAACTTACGCCCGCTCTGCTGCGGGCGCTGCCCGAAGAGGTCGATCCGTGCGGAGAGCGGGGCGAGTTCCACACCTTTGTCTTTTCCGGACCGCTTTTTTCCGGCCCCATCGCCCATCGCCTGGGCCGCCGGGTTCTGCGCGGGGGCTTCTACTACCGGGACCTGGTACCCCTTACCCCTCACCCCTCGATGGAGGTGTAGACGAACTCCTTGGCTCGGGGCACGTTGTGCTGTAGCATCCCGATGAGGTCGGCCGGCCGGACCTCGGCCAGCTCGGCCAGCTGACGGAAAAAGCGCTTTCCGGCAAGCTCATGCCAGTCCAGCCAGGGCATATGGGGCAGCCGATAGGCCACCCACATACCCACTGCGATCGCACATCCCACCGGCCTCAACAGCGGGGGCAGGGATTCGGGGCTGAACTGATGCCGCACGAGCAACTCCAGCTCCTCGGCAAAATTCCACTCCCGCACGGCCTGCGCCCCCACCTCGACGTAATCCATCCCCAGCAGGTGCCGTTCCTCCTCTGCCGAGGGAGGCTGGCCATCGGAGGTGCCGTACCAGATCGCCTCATAAAGCTCCGGATCGTTGTACAGGAACACCAGCCGGCCCACATTGTGCAGCAGGCCGCCGGTGAAAGCCAGCGCCTTAACCGGGAGCTCCAGCCCATCGGCCAGCAACTGGGCGAAAAAGGCCGCGCCCAGACTGTAGCGAAGCAGGTTCTGGTAGATCTGCCGCTGCTCTTCGGTGCGCATGAACTGACGCAGTTTGAGCACGGAGATGGTGGCCACGATATTGGAAACCTCGATGATCCCGAGCAGCCGCACGGCCCGGCCCACGTCGCTTACCCGCACGCGCAGGCCATAGTAGGCGGAGTTGACCCGACGCAACAGGGCGACCGAAGTGGCCACGTCCCGCTCGATGATGTGCGTGAGCCGGTTCAGATCGACCTGTTGTATACCTGCGGCAAGCAGCTCGCTGATCTCCACCACCGTCGAGGGGAGCGGCGGCAGCTGCAAATCAAAGGAAAGCGGACGAATCCGTACCGCCGGAGGGCGCGACTCGGTACCTTCCATGGCTCACCTCGCTTCCTGGGCAGAGAACCGGGCCGCGCCCACCGTCCGGACGCGTCCCAGGACTAGCTCTGGCCCGTAAGCTGCGCCAGCACCTGGCGCACTTCCTGTTCGTGCCTGGCTGTGTCGACCTTCTCGAAGATGTAGGCGATCCGACCCTGTGGATCGATCACAAACGTCTTGCGCTGGGCAAAAAGCCCCATGGGCGCCAGCACCCCATAGGCACGAGCGATCTTTTTGTCCGCATCGCTGATGAGCTCAAAGGGCAGCCGGTGCTCGGCCTTAAAGCGCTTCTGCGTCTCCAGATCATCCAGACTCACCCCCAGCACAACGGCTCCGAACTTCTCGATCTCCGCATAGCCGTCGCGAAGCGAGCAGGACTGCGCCGTGCATCCGGGAGTGAAGGCTTTGGGATAGAAGTAGAGCACAACCCACTTCCCTTTGAGCGCACTGAGCCGGATCGTCTTCCCATTCGTGGCCGGCGCCTCGAAATCCGGGGCCGGATCCCCCACGCGGGGTTTCTCGTCCGAACCCAGACCGAAAACCATCAGTGCGACTGCGAGCAATAGCTGTACCATACCCGTGTCCTCCTGTATAACGAGGTTTTCGCTCCCGGCGGCATTCGAAAAAACCCACACCGCCCTTCATCCGGTTCCTTTTTTACTCCTCCTCCTCGCTGCCCATCTGCGCCCGCAGGCGCTCAATGACCTCCGCGCTTTCGAGCGTGGTCATGTCCCCCAGGCGCTCCTCTCCGGAGGCGAGCTGACGCAACAGCCGGCGCATGATCTTGCCGGAACGCGTCTTGGGCAACCCGTCGGTGAAGATGATCTCCTGAGGCCGGGCGATGGGACCGATCTGCTGGGCCACATGCTCGCGCAGCGCCTCTTTGAGCTTCGGCGAGGGGTCTGCCCCCGGCCGGAGCACGACAAAGGCCACGATGGCCGTTCCCACAACCGGATCCGGACGCCCCACCACGGCCGCTTCGGCCACGGCCGCATGGCTCACCAGCGCGGACTCGATCTCCATGGTCCCCAGCCGGTGCCCGCTGGTGTTGATGACGTCGTCGACCCGGCCCATCACCCAGAAATAGCCCCGCTCATCGCGCCGGGCTCCGTCACCGGAAAAGTACAGACCCGGGATCTCCTCCCAGTACTGGCGCCGGTAGCGGGCTTCATCCCCGTAAATCGTGCGCATCATACCCGGCCAGGGACGACGGATGACGAGAAATCCTCCCGTGTTGGGGGGCAGGCTGCGCCCCTCGCGGTCGACCACGTCGGCCTCGATGCCGAAAAACGGAAGCGTACAGGATCCGGGCACCAGCGGAGTCGCTCCCGGCAGGGGACTGATCATGATCCCGCCGGTTTCGGTCTGCCACCAGGTGTCCACGATCGGACAGCGCCCGCCCCCGATGACGCGGTAATACCACATCCAGGCCTCGGGATTAATCGGCTCCCCCACCGTACCCAGCAGGCGCAGGCTCGATAGATCATAGCGGCGCGGATAGGCCTCTCCCCAGCGGATAAAGGCCCGGATGGCCGTCGGAGCCGTGTAGAAAATAGAAACCCGATACTTTTCCACGATGGACCAGAACCGACCCGGATCGGGCCAGTCCGGCGCCCCCTCGTAGATGAGGCTCGTAGCTCCGTTGGCCAGAATCCCGTAGACCACGTAGGAATGGCCCGTGATCCAGCCGATATCCGCCGTGCACCAGTAGGTGTCCTCCTCCCGGAGATCGAAGACATATCGGGCCGTGGTGGCCGTATAGACCATGTAGCCCCCCGTGGTGTGCACGACGCCCTTGGGCTTGCCCGTGGTGCCCGAGGTGTACAGAATAAAGAGGGGATGCTCGCTATCCAGCGGCTCGGCCGGACAGGAGGCCGAAGCGGCGGCCATGAGCTCATCCCACCAATGGTCTCGGCCGGGCTCCCAGGAGACCTCCTGATGCGTGCGGCGCAGGACGACAACATGCTCCACGGTGGGCGCACCTCGACGGAGGGCCTCATCGACGTAGTCCTTCAACGGCACGATCCGCCCCCGACGCCAGCCCCCATCGGCCGTTACGATCAGACGGGCCCCGGCGTCGTTGACCCGATCCCGGAGCGCCTCGGAGGAAAATCCCCCGAAAACCACCGAATGCACGGCTCCGATGCGCGCGCAGGCGAGCATGGCCACCACGGCTTCGGGCACCAGGGGCATGTAAATGGCCACCCGATCCCCTTTGCCGACCCCCAGCGAGCGAAGCACGTTGGCAAATCGGCTCACCTCCCGGTACAGGTCCTGATACGTGAGCACGCGCTCTTCGCCGGGTTCGCCCTCCCAGATGAGGGCGGCCTTGTTGCGGCGCCAGCTCTGCAGATGCCGGTCTACACAGTTGTAACAGAGATTGGTCTGCCCGCCCAGAAACCACTGCGCCTGCGGGGGATCCCACTGGAGCACCCGATCCCAGCGCCGAAACCAGTGCAGTGCGGAGGCCATCTCGGCCCAGAAACCCTCCGGATCTTCCAGAGACCGCACATACAGAGCCCGATACTGCTCCAGACTCCGAATGTGCGCCTGTTCCTGAAAGTCCCGGGGCGGATAGAACAGGCGACCCTCTTGTAGCAGGCTTGTGATCTGATCCTGGCTCATAGGCCCGAGCTCCTCTTCCCCGTTTCTCCGAGGAAGATACATACCCTCCGCCCCCCACGCCAGCACGCCCCCTGTGGGCCGGCAGTTTGTCCGGATCGGAGCGGCATGCCCGGACCACCGCAGAAGAGGGTGGAGCGCTCAACCTAATCGGTGAGCTTCTCCACGAGCATGGCCATACCCTGCCCCACCCCCACACACAGGGTCACCAGCCCCAGCCGGGCTTCCGGCCGGCGACGCAGCTCATAGAGCAGGGTCACCAGGAGCCGCGCTCCCGTGGCCCCCAGCGGATGGCCCAGGGCGATGGCCCCGCCGTTTACGTTGAGCCTGGCCATATCCAGCCCCAGCTCGCGCACACAGGCCAGCACCTGGGCGGCGAAGGCCTCGTTGAGCTCGATCAGATCGATATCCTCCAGCCGCACGCCCAGCCGGCCGAGCAGCTTGCGCGTGGCCGGAACCGGCCCAATGCCCATCACGTCCGGGTGCACGCCCACAACGGCCGATCCCAGAATGCGCGCCCAGGGACGCAGCCCCAGCCTGCGCGCAGCAGAAAGCGACATCACCAGCAACGCGGCCGCTCCGTCGTTGATCCCGCTCGAATTGCCGGCCGTTACCGTCCCCCCCTCCCGAAAGGCGGGCCGCAACCGGGCCAGCTTCTCCAGCGTGGTATCCGGACGCGGATGCTCATCCTGATCCACCAGCACGGTCTCTCCCCGCAAACCCGGAACAGGGACGGGCACGATCTCCTCCCGAAACCGACCCGCCTCCATAGCAGCCCGGGCGCGCATCTGGCTCTCGTAAGCGAAACGATCCTGCTCCTCCCGACTGATTCGATAGCGTTCGGCCACGATCTCCGCCGTCTCCCCCATGGAGTAGGGATAATACCGAGCCGCAAGCCGGGGGTTGACGAAGCGCCACCCGATCGTGGTATCGAAGATCTCCATGCGGCGGCCGAAGGGCTCCTCCGGCTTCGGGATCACAAACGGGGCGCGGCTCATGCTCTCCACCCCCCCGGCCAGAAACACATCCCCCTCCCCGGCCTGAATGGCCCGGGCCGCAACGGCCACAGCCTCCAGACCCGAGGCACAGAGCCGGTTGACCGTCACCCCGGCCACGCTCTCCGGAAGCCCGGCAAGCAGGGCGGCCATGCGGGCCACGTTGCGATTATCCTCCCCGGCCTGGTTTGTACAACCCAGCACGACATCTTCGATCTGGCCCGGATCCAGCTCCGGATGCCGGTCCAGGAGCGCGCGCAGCACGTGCGCGGCCAGATCATCGGGCCGTACGCGGGCAAGCGCCCCCCCGTAGCGACCAATCGGCGTGCGCAGCGCATCGACGATAACGGGCACCTCCGCCATGGCCTGTCCTCGTGCAAATGCTCCGCTAAGGTACGCAGGATGAACCCTCTTGCTGAAACCCGAACTGGGTCTCCCCGTGAGAACGATCCGCCAGAAAAGAGGCCCCCGAAGCGCCAGACGGCCGCATCGGGCGCCGGAATGATCCTTGAGCTTTGCTGTTTAGCTCGGAGAGAAAAGCCGCTCCCGATGGAAGAGACCCTCCGCAGACCCACCTGCCCGCACTGCGGCAGCTACCGCGTGGTCAAAAACGGCTCCGTACAGGGCCGACAGTCCTATCTGTGCCGGCGCTGCTACCACCGCTTCCTGCCGGACGCCAAACGCCCGAACCACCCCCCCACGCTCAAACACCGGGCCCGAGATCTGTACCAGCAGGGATGGAATGTAACGGCCATCGCCCGACACCTGGGAGTGGCTATCCCAACCGTATGGAAGTGGATACACCGACATTGAAGGCTACCCTTTCATCATCAAAGAGAAAAACTCATCTTGACATATTCTGGCCTTCTCTATAAGCTTGCTTCGGGCACAGCAAGAGAAAAGCCCCGAGAGGGCTCAAAATCCGTAAACCCAGATGTGGAGGGTCAAACCATGAAGCGCGCCCTGCTCACCGTCCTCCTGCTCGGAGCCTGTAGCTATAGCCTATGGGCTCAGGGAGGAACCATTAACCTGGTCCTGGGGAACGGTTCTGTTACTCCCCCTACCATTTCCACCACCCACGGAAACTTCCCGTTCGGCCCGACCAGTGGGCCCATCGTGATCCCCACCTCGGGATCGGTGGATTACTATCCCACAGGGGGAACCGCAACAGAACCCTACAACACAAACATAGCGGGAGGCAATATTCAGATAACCTTATCCGGCCCGGCAACTCCCTGGACAGGTCCCCTTACGCTTGTGCTGCAGTACAACAGTCCCCTACCCGGGTACTCTTTCACTCCCTATCCACCTAAGTATCGAGTCAATTCGAACTCCTACGGGACCAGCCCACCTCAGTTTCCGACCGCTAACGGGGGGCAGATCAACGTGACGGGTGCCAATACCATCTTCGTATGGTTGGGCGGCATTCTGACGGTATACCACACCGCCAGTCCGGTTGGCTCTTCTACCCCCATACTCACCATCGACTACTCGGTCACCATCCCGTAACCCGTCGGTCTGGTCCGTTTTTTGAGTGCGAAACCCGCCGCAGGGCGGGTTTCGCGTTTGTATACGGAGGACAGGATGATGCGTCATCTGGGCATGTGCGGCCTGCTGCTGGGGCTGGCCTCCGGAGCCTGGGCCCAGCTCAGCGTCTATCCCCTGGCCGGGGCGCTGGATGCGCGGACCGGAGCTGGGGTGCTGGAGGTGCGCAACGGAGGAGATGCGCCCATGGAGGTCGTGCTCGAGCTTGCATTCGGATATCCGATCACGGATTCCCTGGGCGTGCTTTCGATCCTGTATCCGAATCCACTCTCGAAATCCCCTTTCGGCCGCTGGAATCTTACCCCGTATCTGCGCTACTTCCCTCAGCGCTTCCGGCTCGGGCCTGCTCAGAGCCAGACTGTGCGCCTGCTTGCCCGGTTGCCCGCCGGAGCCCCGCCTGGGGTGTACTGGACGCGCCTTACCGTGCAGGGTACCCCGCCACCGCGGCCCCTGACCACGCTGGAGGACCAGGAGCTTCAGGCGCAGATCATCGGCAGGCAGAACATAGTCGTCTACTTACGGCATGGCTCCGTTGAGGCCCGCCCTTTTTTGGAGGGGGTTGACCTGTGGGCGCGCTCCGATTCCATACTGGTGCGCCTGCGTCTGCGCACGCAGGACGAGATTCCGGCGCTGGGCACGCTCCGATACCGACTCCGGCGGCCGGATGGAACCCTGGTTGCTGAGGGACAGGAATACGTGCCCCTGTACGGGAGCCTGATCCGGATCTGGCTTCTGCCGCGCAGGCAACTGCCCGCCGGGACCTATGCGCTGGAGGTCGAATACCTTCCCGAGCGGCCCGATCTCGAGACGACGAAGCTCATCCCGTTTCGGCCCGTACAGGAACGGCTCTCCGTGCGCGTACCCGGATGAGGATCCTCGCCTGCCTGCTATGGCTGCTTTTTGCCCTTCAGGGCCGGGGACAGCACCCCTCCCCGCCCCAGGAAGTACCCCTGGAGCTGGAGGTGCCCGGAGGGGAGGCGCCGGTGCTGATAGCCCTGCTGGAGGGGGCCAAGCTCTACCTGCCGGTCAGGGAATTCCTGGAGGCGCTCGGCATTTCCACCGCACAGACGCCGGAGGGCAGCTGGTGCGGGTGGGTGGGCGAACGACGCTACCGTTTCTGTCTGGATCCGGATCGCAGGCGCGCGGAGACCTGGCGCGGTTTGCTGGATCTGGCCCCCTTCGGGTCCTGGATCCGGAAAGCCGAGGAGGTGTTCGCCCCCACGGCGGCGCTGGAGGCCCTGCTTGAGGCCCGCATACAGCTCGATACGGCTCGCCTGCGGTTGCACTTCATCCCCCTGGGCCCACAGCCGCCCGTCTTCCTGAGGGCGCAGGCCGCGGGACTGCAAGAGAGGGAATTAAACTGGACAGCTGTGCTGCCGCAACAAGAAGCCGCCCGGTCCATACCCCGTTTACTGCTCTACCCTGGGGTGACGCAGTACACGGTGAGCTGGGGGCGATTCGCTACGGGCTCCTCGCATCTACAGATCAGCTGGCGCACACGGATGCTTCTTGCCGGAGGCGAGCTGGATCTAGAGGGAATACTCTACGGCAGCTACGGAGCCGTGATCGAGCCCGTCCTCTCCGGCTGGCAGTGGCGCTGGATCGGCACAAACCCCTGGATGCGTCAGCTCACCATCGGCCAGACATCCGTCTTCTGGATTCCGGGGGCGCAACTGCGCGGCCTCCATCTGCGCAATGAGCCTCCGTATCCGGAGCAGAACCGGGGATGGGTCACCGAAGAACGGCTCTGGCCTCCGGGCACACTGGTCGAGCTCTATCAGAACCGCGTCCTGGTGGGCCGAATCCGCGTGCCGGACGATGGCCGTCTGCTGCTTCGGATACCGCTGCTGGTTGGCCATAATGAGCTGGAACTCCGGGCGATCACCCCCACGGGGACGCAGATCGAGGAGCGCTGGAGGCGCACGATCCCCTATCAGCTGGTTCCCTTCCGGGCGCTGCGCTATGAGCTCTGGGCCGGGGAACGCCTGTCGGGCTCAGAACGCCTCCTCGGGGGGCGGGTCGCCTTCGGCCTCCTGCCCGATCTCACCCTGCAGGCCGGCGGAGTGCAGAGCTGGACTCCGGATGGAGCCCCGCTTTCCCGCGCCTATTGGGGCGCGCTGGGGGCCGGACTTGGCGCCTACGGCGCCCTGCAGGCCGAGGTCCTCTGGCCGTTTCGCTATCTGATTAGCCTGCAGGTGAACTCCTCCCGCGGAGGCAACCTGAGCCTGCTCGCTCAGCGGGACCTGCGCTCCTGGCCGTATCCCACCCGGCTGGAGCAGCGGTATGCTTCGCTTTTGGCCTCTTTTCCGTTTCGGCTGGGCCGGGTGAACCTCAGCCCCCGCGCGGCGGCCTCGTATGTGCACTTTTCCCAGCAGGGTTACGTGCTGGCCAGTCCGGGCCTGTTCATAAGCCTTCCCGGCCTTTCGGGGCAGTTCTTCTACCAGGAACGAAGACGATGGCCCCTATCGGGTGGGCTTTTCGGCCGCTCGCTGGAGGGCCAAGTATTCCTGCACGCCTTCCGGAGCCTGCAACTTTCTGGCCAGGTGCGCTACAACGTATCCGAGCGGACTGTAGAATCCTGGCGGCTGCAACTTGGTTTTTCCATGTTGCGCTCCGGACAGATATACGCCTATCTGGGGCGCCTGCCCGGTACCCGGACCTGGCAGGCAGGGCTACAGCTGGCCCTCCCCCTCGGCTCCATAGCCCGCCTCTGGGCGCAGGCCCAGAACAACGCCAGCACCCTGCGGCAGTGGAACCACATGCAAATGAGCCTCTCTGGCTCCTTTGCCTGGATGCCGGGATCCGGGATCTGGCTGGGGGAGAGCGTGGGGGGAGGCGGATTCCGAATAGAGGGCTTTCAGGACGAAAACAGCAATGGCCGCCGGGACCGGGACGAAGCACTGGTTGACGATCTGCAGATCCAGCTTCGGCTTCATGGCCAGCAGGTGCGCTCCGATCCGCTGATTAAGGGGCTTGCTCCGTATACGGTCTACCGGATTGAAGCCGTCAGTCCCGGCCTGCCCCATTACCGGCCCTCCGGGGATACAGCCCTTGTGCCCCTGCCCGAGGTACTGCTTCCCGTTCGCATTCCTTTTCAGCCGACAGCCATCCTGCAGGGGCAGGTCTGGTTGGAGCGCGATGGCCGGAGGCGCACCCTGCCCGGGCTTATCGTGCACGTGCGCCGGCTGGAGGGTGATTTCCAGCAAACCGTGACCACCTTCCACGATGGGTACCTGTACCTGGAGGGCCTGCCCCGGGGCACCTATGAGTTAAAGCCGGATGCGGAGCAGCTGAGCTGGCTCGGCATCCGGGATCCAGAGCCCATCCGTTTCCAGCTGAACCCGGCAGAGCGGGAGCTCCTGACCGTGGACGTGGTGCTACAAGACCTGCAGCGACCCGAAAACCGCCCGCTGGCGGCCTCCGAGCAGGAAGGACAACCCCGTCGGGAACTCGAAGGGGAGCCCTTTGTCATCCAGCTGGGCTCCTTCCGCACCCCGGAAGCGGCCCGACGCCATCAGGAGAGCATCCGTATGTACTGGCCGGGCCGGCTGTATGTTGTGCCCCGACCGGAGGTCGGCCTGTATGTGGTCTGGACCGATACGCTCTGGTCCCGGCAGGAGCTGGAAGCCGGCCTGCGTACGCTACGGGATCACGCCCTGGAGGCTTTTGGTATCCGGCTTGAACGGGCCCAGATGGTCTACGGATTCTCCGTGGCGCTGGGCGCCTTCCGGCGGCTCGAATCGGCCCGCGCGCTGGCCGAGCGCGCGGGTCGGGCTCTTGGGGTGCGCTGTGCAGTGGACATCCGCCCTCAAAAGGGCCTCTACGTGGTGCTCACCGAGCCCCTTCCTGAGCGCCAACAGGCCGAGCACCTTCTGGAGAAGGCCCGATCCGGAATCGGCATCTCAACGGCCTACCTGATTCCTGTGGGCATGGGATCCTGGCAACCCCTGTACCGCAGCGTTCAGTAGCCCGTTGGCCGCAGGTGGACTGAGCGTCGGAGCACGCCCACCAGCATCCGCCATCCGGGCCAGTCCTCCGGATAGAGGACCTCTTGATCCCCTCCCTCCAGGTATACGAGTAGCTCTCCCTCGGCCCCCTCGCGGACGCCCACAAGGCGCCGGAATCGACTATCCCTGCGGCGCAACAGATCCCACTGGCGATCGAGAGCCATCCAACCCGGACGCACACGCAGCCGGGCCGGGCGGCGCAGAAGCTCCCACCAGGCGCTTAGGCCCCCCACAAGCGGGGGAAGCAGAAGCAACAGAATCCAGAGGGGCTTCTCTATTCGCGCCTCCAACGCCCATCCCAGCACAAACAGCATACCCGCCGGCCCCAGCCAGCGCAGCGCCCGCTCCGCAGCACTGCGCCAGGCCCGCGACCAGGAAGGGATGGCATATCGGCTCCAGAACAGGCGTTCCACACCCAAAAATACGCACCCGATCCGCGCGTCTCTTCTTCCCACGCCGGGGAACTCTGTCCGGGTCGGGATTCTGTGGCCATTCGGATCGTCGGGGTCAGGGAGCGTGCGAATGCCTCAAGCATACGGGGTGCTTTGCTCTGCCCGCAACCGGCAGCATACCGATTCGAAAACGCTCCCCGCAAGGGACTCAGCGGAGCATCCGCCCCCCGTCCAGATGCAGTACGTGTCCCGTTACGAAGTCGTTTTCCAGGAGAAAGCGCACAGCGTGGGCGACCTCTTCGATCCGGCCCGGTCGGCCCAGGGGGATATCTTGGGCGAACGCTTCGGGTGAAACCGATCGCCCCGGCTCGGGCAGAATCGTGCTCAGGGCCACGGCGTTGACCGTAATCGAGGGGGCCAGGTTGCGCGCCAGCACGCGCACCATGAGGTTTAAGCCCGCCTTCGAGATCTGGTAAGGCAGGTAACTGCGCCAGACGAGCTCGGCGGCCACATCCGAGATGGCCACGATTTTGCCCCGGATGCCGTTCGGATCCGGTTCCTGAAGACGCATCTGCCGGGCTGCGGCCTGGGCCAGGAAGAAGGGGCCCTTGAGGTTGATCTCCAGGAGCTCATCCCACTGCGCCTCGGAGAGCGCATCCCACGGAGTGCGATAAAACCGAGCCGCGTTGAGCACAAGCACATCGATCCGGCCCCAATGGGCGCAGAGGCGCTCCACGAGGGCGGGCGCCTCCTGCACCCGGCGCGCATCATAGGACAGGGCCAGCACGTCTTGCCCGGTCTCGGCCCCGAGCCGACGGGCCAGCTCCTCTGCCTCGACCCGGGAGCGGTGATAGGTGAAGGCCACTCGGCATCCGAGCCGCACCAGATCCTCCACAAGCCCTCTTCCGATCCGTACGGCTCCGCCGGTGATCAAGACAACTTTCCCGGTCAACTCCATAGGGCTTGTCTGGCCTCCGGTCCGGTCTACCGCCTCCGGATGGCGGGCGCGCGCAGGCGGTGTTCCTCCATTCGGGGATAGCGTTCCAGCATCCCCTCCTGTTGGATGAGCTCCTCTATGGCCTCTATATCCATCGGCAACGCTTCGGAGACGACCTCGACGCCGTCTGCGGTGATGATGATCACGTCTTCGAGCCGGATGTAGAGGCTGTCTTCGGGCACACGCAGGGCGGGTTCGATCGTAAAGACCATCCCGGGTCGCAGAGGACCCCTATAGAGGCCCACGTCATGGGTAGCCATGCCGACCCCGTGTCCGAGCGCGCTGTTCGGGTTCTCGGCCGAGGCCCGGTAGTCGGCCACGAAACGCTCGGCTGCTCGCCGATGGGGAGCCCGGGAGAAGCGGCTTTCCTGGAGCAGGCGCTCCATCTCGGATGCCGCTTCGCGTTTGATCTCCTGGGCGGTCTTTCCGGGCCGGATGGCGCGCAGTATAGCCCGGTAACAGCCCAGATAAAACGCATACAGCTCCCGTTGTTCGGGGCTAAAGCGGCCGCTGACGGGCCAGATGCGCGTCACATCGCTCATGTAATAGCCCACATCCGGGGCGTAGTCCATGAGCACCAGTTCGCCGGCGCGCATCCGTCGGGTCCCGGCGTGATAATGCGGATACCAGGCGTTTGCTCCACTGGCCACGAGGGCGTAGTAGGCATCCCCCTGTGCGCCGTGGCGGCAAAAGACGAAGCGGGCCACGGCCTCCAGTTCGTACTCGTACTGCCCCGGACGGGTGGAGCGCATGGCCTCGGCAATGGCTTCCATGGCCAGACGGGTGGCCTTGCGGATGAGCTCCAGCTCCCGGGGGCTTTTGATGAGCCGGAGCTCATCGAGCAGGGGAGAAAGGTCCCGGATCTCCAGCTGGGGGAAACGCTCCCGCAACAGGGCCAGGAAACGCCCTTCCCGGGACGGGAGGCCGTCCCAGGGGTCGGAAGCCCGATCGGCCTGCGCGCGCAGGGCGATGTCGCGGCTGGTGGCCAGCCCCTCGGCCGGCTGCAGGGGGGTATAGAGCACACGCACCCCGCGCAACACATATCGGGCCAGGTGCTCGGCCAGCAGCTCCAGGCCGTAGACCGCCTCTACCCCACTGAGGCGACGCACCAGCTCCCCATCCTCGGCCGACAGCCACTTGCCCTCGCTCCGCTCCCGGGCCTCGTTGCGGTGGGGCAGATACAGGGCGGCTCGACGCTCGGATCCATCCAGTAACAGATAGGCGTGTGGGGTCTCAACGCCGCAGAGGTAGTAGAACTCGTTCGTCTGCCGGAAGCGCACGTATCCGGCCGGACTGGGTGCGCCCTGCAGCAGGGCGATGGCGTTCGGGCCGATGGCCTCATAGAGATGGGATCGACGTTGGGCGAATTCCTCTGGGGGGAAATCCCCACCGAAGAGGGCCGCCTCTTGTCGGGCATAGGCGGCGCTTAAGCTCAGGACGGCGAAGAGGAAACAGACGAGTCGGCGCATGTGCAGACCTCCTGGCAAACGGCGTGCGGGGACAACTTCGTATTTCCCCTGCCTTTACGCAAATCAGAAAGGGCCGCCCTGCGGCGGCCCTTCGGAGAGGAAGACCCCCGGACGCTCAGGAAACGGAGAGGGCCACGTAGAGGTAATTTGCCCCCTGCCGGATGCGGAACAGCACCGTATCTCCGGATCGGACATCGGCCAGGACGCGCTCCAGATCGCGGACCGTACGCACGGACTGACCATTGGCCTCGACGATGAGCATGCCGGGCTGTAGACCGGCCATCTCGGCCACGGAGCCGGAGCGCACTCCGGTGATGAGCACCCCCTCGCGGCCGGCATCCAGCCGGTAACGACGGGCCAGTTCCTCGGTCACATCCCGCACACTGAGCCCCAGCTTATCCAGCGTGGCCGAGCTCGAAGCGGATTCCCCTGATTCGGGGGAGGATTCCTGCCCTTCTCCGGCCTCGGAGAGCAGACGCGGATCGAGGGTGCCGAGCGTGACGGTGATCCGCTGACGCCGTCCGTCGCGCAGGATGGTCAGCTCAACGCGCGATCCAGGCCGGCTGAAGGCCACGCGATTGCGCAGGTCGGCTTCGTTTTCGATAGGCTGGCCGTTAAAGGCCAGGATCACATCCCGGGGCTTAATGCCGGCTTTTTCCGCCGGGCTGTTTGGGGCAACCTGGCTCACCAGCGCACCCTGAGGCCGCTCCAGTTTGAGCGCCCGGGCCAGCTCCGGAGTGATGCGCTGGATCGTCACACCCAGATAGCCCCGTTCCACCCTGCCCTTTTCCAGCAGCTGATCCATCACCCAGCGGGCCATGTTGATCGGGATAGCGAAGCCGATACCCTGAAATCCCCCCGTACGCGTGGCGATGGCCGTGTTGATGCCCACCAGCTCTCCGCGCACGTTGACCAGGGGTCCACCGGAGTTGCCCGGATTGATAGCCGCATCGATCTGCAGGAAGTTCTCAAAGGCCCGGCCATCCTGCACGATCCCGGTCCGCCCTTTGGCGCTCACGATCCCGGCCGTAACGGTATGCTCCAGGTTCTCCGACAGAGGGCTTCCGATGGCCAGCACCCACTCGCCTACACGCAGCCGGTCGCTATCGCCCAGGGGAAGGGTGGACAGGCCGGTGGCCTTGATGCGCAACACGGCCACATCCGTAGCCGCATCTCGGCCCACGATCTCGGCATCGAAAACCCGACCATCGTAGAGGCGTACGCGCAGCCGTTCGGCGCCCTCGACGACGTGGTTGTTGGTCAGGATCACCCCATCGGAGCGCATGATGACCCCTGAGCCCAGCCCGCGAGCGCGGCTCTCCCCTTCGGGCAGATTGAACCGGAACCAGTCTTCAAAGGGCGTGCCCTCAAAGGGGTTGGGCAGTCGGGGTGTGCGCACCACGCGCTCGGCTGTGATCGTCACTACGGAGGGCACGACCGTCTCGGCCACATCGGCAAAAGCCTGGCTCAGATCCGAAAGCGTCTGAATACGACGCTCCGGCACGGTCACGACCCGGTTGTCGGCCGCCTGGATACCCCGCACGCCCAACCAGCTACCTCGGAGGCTAATGACGGCGGTCACCAGCAGCCCGGCCAGAAAACCCGCGATCAGCAATGCCCAGGTAGATCTGGCTCGCCTCATGGCGTTTCTCCTCCTATGGCACCGTATAGAAGAACGCATCGGCTCGAGGAATTATTGTGCCACCCGCAAAAAAAGATCCCGCAAAACGAAAAAGCCCGGCGCCATGCGGAGATGGCGCCGGGCCTGGAAAAGGTAGGCGCTATTTAATCGCGATGTGCCGCGGCTTCTGGGCCTCCGGTTTGGCGATGGAGATCGTGAGCACCCCGTTCTTGAAGCGGGCTTCCACAGGGCTGTCGCCGGGCGTGAAGGGCAGCACAAACGTGCGCCGGAACGTCCCATACCAGCGCTCGGCGCGATGCACACGCGCCTGCTCGAAGCGGGAGTCCGGCTTGCGCTCCCCTTCAAGGGTGAGCTGATCGCCCACGAGGGTTACCCTGACATCCTCCTTGCGGAAGCCCGGCAACTCGGCCCGGATGATGTACTCCGTATCCGTATCGAAGACCTCCACACGGGGCATCCAGGCCGGACGGGCCCAGTCGAAAAAGCGCTCCATGAGTGCGTCCATCTCCTGGAAGGCCCGATCCACGTCCCGAACCAGGGAACGCGTCCAGTCAGAAGCAAAGGGATCGCTCCAGAGCGTGGGAAGCATCGTGCGCACCAGCGTTGCCATAGCCCAGCCCTCCTTTTATTTGATTTCAATCGTCCGCGGTTTGAGCTGCTCACGCTTGCCGATGCGGAGCATGAGCACGCCATCGCGCAGCTCGGCCTCGACCTGGTTGGGATCCACATCATCGCCGAGCACGAACATGCGCTCATAGCGGTACCCCGTATAGCCCCGATGCTGCTCCAGGAGCGGATCTTCCACCTGCGCCTCGAGGCTCAGTCGGTTCTCCTCCAGGCGCAGCTGCAACTGGGACTTCTCTACCCCTGGCAGGTCGAAGAGCGCCACATAGGCATCTTCGAGCTCATATACATCTACAGCCGGGGTGATCACCCGATACTGCACATCGGTGGCCTCCACGAGCTGACCGTCTTTTCGGATCACCTTCGTCATGGCCCTGCCTCCTTATGCTGACCTTTCGCCCCGGCAATTTTCCATAACCGTGCCGACACAAGGTGTGTGCCATTTAGGCATATTCTAGAGGGAAGCCCAGACGCACGACATGACGATATGTCTCACATTCCGTGTCCGCCAACCCGGCTCACCGGATCAGGGACCAGAACTCTTCCAGGGCCCGGGCGACCAAGCCGGGGGCTTCCTCGAAGGGCATGTGGCCGGTCCGGCGCACGGTGGCCTCATAGGTCTCCGCGAAGAGGGCGCGCAGCCGATCCCGCTCCCGGATGGGAACGATCCGATCCGCCTCCCCCCAGAGCAGCAGCACGGGCTGTCGTATCTCCCGGAGGCGTTCGGGAGGGATCCAGTTCCGGCGGGCATCTCGGAGCATACCCAGTAGAGCGGACTCCCATCCCGGTGTTTGCAGAGGTCTCAGATAGCGCGCCAGGCGTTCGTCCGTAAGCACGGAATCGGGCTGATAATAGGCCATGCGGAGAGCGGAGACGGCTTCTGGACCGGAAAAGCTGGCGCGCAATCGACTTTTCACCCAGCCCGCCATGGGGGGAAACCGGAGCAGCTGTCGGCTCAACCAGCCGGGTCCTCCGGGTTGAAGCTGCACAGCAGGGGCGATGAGGGCAAGGGAGCGCACCCGATCCGGAGCCAGAAGGGCCAGATGCAGCGCCACGCTACCGCCCATGGAGTGGCCGACAAGGTGCGCGGAGGGAATTCCGAGCCGGTCGAGCAGGCGGAGGAGCCGACGCGCCTGAGCGGGATGGCTGTAATCGGCCCGAGAGGGTTTATCCGAAAGCCCGAAACCGAGCAGGTCGACAGCGTAGCACCGGTACCCCCGTCGCACGAGGCTGTCGAGGAGGAAATCGAAGCTGATCGCGCTGGCCCCGAAGCCATGAACCAGGAACACGGGCTCCCCGGCCTCGGGCCCTCGAACACGCACATAAAGTCGCTCCCGTCCAAGAGAGAGAAACTGGCCATCCGGGTCGGCCAGCTGGCGGGGGTCCAGGCGCGTTGTTTTCGGAGCGGCGCAACCCAGCACGCTCAGGCACAGAAGAAACCCGATCCAGCTCTTCATGATGCCTCGGGCCGCCACCGATTCGGATACGGCCAAGATACGCAACCCCGACTTGTCCCGCGCCACAGGGGCTGCTACCTTTGGCCGTACACGTCCGAGGACGCAAAATGGGCGTTTTTCTTCGCTGGCTACCTGCGGCGATGTTGCTCCTTTCCGGCTCCGGGGCATGGGCCCAGCCGTATGCCGTGTTGCGCATGGAGACCTCGGCCCGCCTTTCTGCCCTGGGCGGGGCTTCAACTGCGCTCCCCATGGGAGATCTCGGGGCGGCTTGGTACAATCCGGCCCTGCTTCCGGAGGGCCAGGCTCCGGAATTCGGGCTCGGCTATGGCCGAGTGCTGGGGACAGTGGAGACATTCTGGCTCGGCCTTCGGCGGTCGCTCTCCACCCGGGGTGCTCTGGGGGGGCATATCCTTCTGGTGCATTACGGAAGCTTCGAGCGGCTATCGGAGAGCGGAGAGGAGGAGGGCCGTTTTGCGGCTGGGGAGGTAGTGTTCGCCCTGCAATACCGATATACCTGGCCCGGGGGTATCCGGTCGGGCATCGCCCTGAGGACGCTTTATTCCCTCCTGGATCAGTACAGAGCGCTGGTCCTCGTGCTGGATGCGGGTCTGGTCTGGCCCCTAGGGCAGGGATGGACGGCCGCCCTGGTGGCCCGTCATCTGGGCCGGGCCGTGCAGACTTATACGGCCACGAACGAACAGCCCGCGCCGGAGGTGATCGTCTCGGTTTCGAAACGACTGGCCTATCTGCCCTTTACGGCACATCTGGCCTTCTCGACCCCGTCGGAAATGCCGGAGCGTTTCTCCGTCCTGGGACGCCAGCTCGCCCTAGGAGGAGAGTTCGCCCTCAGTCCGGCCTTTCTACTCCGGGTGGGATACCGGGTTCGCGAACAGGCCGAACTGCGACAGCGCAATCGCCTGGACGCAGCGGGCCTGCGCTTCGGCTTCGGTCTGCAGGTGAGGCGGTTCGGGCTGGATTACACGTACCGTTCCTTCAGCACGCCGGGCGGGGCGCATCTGTGGAGCCTGCGGCTCCTTCTGTAGACCTCAGCGCAGCTCTCGGCGCAGCCGGGCCACCGGGATACCCATCTGCTCCCGGTATTTCGTGACGGTGCGGCGGGCGATCTTCAGCCCCCTTTTGGCCAGGAGTTCGGCGATCTTATCGTCGCTCAGGGGGTTTTGCTTGTCCTCCTGTTCGATAAGCTCGCGGATCATGTTCTTGACCTCGCGATTGGAGATCTCCTCGCCGGATTCCGTCTCCAGCCCCTCGCTGAAGAAGTACTTCAAGGGGAAGATACCGAACTCGGTCTGCACGTATTTGCCGTTTACCACCCGGCTTACCGTGGAGATGTCCATGCCGATGCGTTCGGCCACGTCCTTGAGGATCATGGGCTTCAGATGGCCCTCTCCGTGGCGGAAGAAGTCCTCCTGCAGCTCCACGATCGCGCGCATAACCTTGAGCATGGTGCTATGCCGCTGGCGGATGGAGTTGATAAACCAGCGGGCGTCCTCGATTTTCTTCTTCAGGTATTCGCGGGCCTCCTCCAGAGAGGGATCCTGCCGGTTGTCGCGCTGCAGCTCCTCCCACATGCGCCGATACTGGCGTGAGATGCGCAGCTCGGGCACATTGCGTCGGTTGAGGGTGATGACGAATTCCCCGTCCTGTTCGTAGACCTCAAAATCCGGCACCACGTAATTGAGCTCCGGCACCCCCTCCCCTTCTCCGGGCTTGGGGTTGAGGCGCTGAATGAGCTGCCAGGCCTCCAGCAGCTGCTCCCGGGAGATCTCGAACTTGCGCAGGATGGCGTCGAAGTGCTTGCGCGCCAGCTCGCTGAAGGCCTCGCGCACGATGCGCAGCGCCAGCTCGCGGCCGGGTGTGGATTCCGGCAACACCTCCAGCTGTACCTCCAGGCATTCCTGCAGAGACCGGGCGCCTACCCCAACGGGATCGAGCCGCTGGATCTGTTTGAGCACAGCCTCTATCTCGGCCTCGGAGACCTCGACCCCATAGGAAAACAGCAGATCGTCGACGATCGAGCTCAGAGGTCGGCGCAGGTATCCGTCCGGATCCAGAGATCCGATGATTTGCTCGGCTATGAGCTTTCCCCGCTCGTCAAGCTCCAGGTAGAGGAGCTGCTTCTGCAGATGCTCCGTAAAGGTTTCCCGCGCCGGGGTTCGCGCCCAGGGATCGTCTTCTTCGTCTGGATCTTCCCCTCCCCAGGTCTGATAATACCGCTCCGGATCGAGGTCCTGTCCGGCAAGGAGCTCTTCCCAGCTGTATTCGTCTTCGGAAGAGGCCCCATCTCCGACGGGCCGATCCGCCTCCGGAAGCCCCTTGGGCATGGAGGACTCCGGCGCAATGGACGGAAGGGGATTGGCGAGGAGCTCTTCCTCTCCGGTTTCCCCTCCCTCCTCATCGGAGAGCGGAATGGTTTCGGCGGCCAGCAACGCCTGCTGGTCCTCTTCGCTCAGGAGCCCCTCGATTTCCTCCTCGGGCCCCTCTTCCAGGGCGGGATTCTGTTCCAGCTCGGCCGCCACGCGTTGCTCGAAGGCCAGCGTGGGCAGCTGCAGGAGCTTGATGTACTGGATCTGCTGCGGAGAGAGCCGCTGCTGTAGGCGTTGCTGCAAAGACGTCTTCAGCATCGCGTTTCCTCCTTATCAGCTCCTGCTCTGTGGCGTAACCGCTCATACCAGGCCGGACCCCACCGGCGCAGGAGCGCTTCCCGGAGGAAATCCAGCAACCGGATCCCCTCCCGCTCTCCCCGCCGGCGACCCGGCTCGCAGATGGGCACCTGCTCATAGGTCAGATACTCCCGTCCGCGGTGGTATTGCACCCGGATCGGGTATAGATGACAGGAGATGGGCTTGCGAAACGGGATCTGCCCCTCCTGATAGGCGCTCTCCACCGCACAGCGGGCTATGGGTCCCTCAAAGACGGCCAGCACGCAGGCCCCGTCTTCCGGCACCGTGCGAAGAGCCCACCCCGACTCATCGGGCTCCACCAGCCCCAGGCGGGCGATCACGTCCTGCGCTTCCGGGCGGAGTCGATCCCAAATCACGGGCAAAATGGCCTCCAGTTCGGTCCGCTCCCCGGGCTCCAGAGGTGCTCCCCCCACCCCGACCACACAGCAGGCTCCCCGGCAGGCCCGCAGGTCGCAGGCGAAGAAGGCCTCCAGCACATCTGGGCAAACCCCTACTCCGTCTATCCACTCAGCCATAGTCGATTGCGCTTTTTTGCTATTTAGGCCAATGGGCGGTGAAAATCAATCTTTTGTGGCCCGATTTTTGTCACACTCGGGGCCTTCCGTACCCGTTGTTTTCCGACCCCGCCCGTCGTAGATTTCGCCCTGAAGGCGAAGCTCACGTATCGTTATCGAACCTCCCGCAGGAGTTCTTTATAGCGGGCACATAACGCACACCAGAAGGTACAATCTGGACCTCGGTTATGCATTTCCTCTACGAGGCCTGGCGGGAATCTTTCCGAAATCGGCAGACGAGCTTCGAGCGGCTCCTACGGCTCTTTCAGGAGCTGCTCTTCTACACGGCCGGAGATGCCCGCGAGGCCCTGAACTGGCTCACCCAACTGGACCGTCAGTACGGACTGACAGATCCGGAGTACGGTATCGGGGACTTCATCGAGGAACTCAAGGAGCGGGGCTACCTGCGAGAGGAATCGCCCGGACAGGTGCGCATCACGGCCCGGACCGAACAGAGCCTGCGTCGGCAGGCGCTAGAGGAGATTTTCTCCCGACTGCGCCGCAAGGGGCTGGGCCGGCATCCGACCCCGTATACGGGGATGGGCGAAGAACCCCAGCCCGAAACCCGCCCCTGGCAATTCGGCGACAACATCCACTACATCGACCACCAGGAAACCTTCCGCAACGTCTTTCGCCGCTACGGGCTCGATGATTTTCGGCTCGATGAAGAGTCCATCGCGGTGCGGGAAACCGACCACCAGGCCGCCACAGCCACCGTGCTGCTCATCGACGTCTCGCACTCCATGGTGCTCTACGGGGAAGATCGCATCACGCCCGCCAAAAAGGTCGCCATGGCCCTGGCGGAGCTCATCCTGACCCAATACCCGGGAGATAGCCTGGACCTTGTCGCCTTCGGCAATGAGGCCTGGTCGGTTTCGATCCGGGAGCTGCCGTATCTGGATGTGGGGCCCTACTACACGAACACGCTGGCCGCTCTGGAGCGCGCCCGGGCGATCCTGCGTCGCCGGCGCGGGATGAACAAGCAGATCGTGCTCATCACTGATGGCAAACCGAGCGCCATGTTCGTCCGGGGCCGGCTCTACAAAAACCCGTACGGACTCGATCGCCGTATAGTGAATCGCGTTCTGGATGAGGCCATCCGCTGCCGTCGAGAGCGCATCCCGATTACAACCTTCATGGTTGCTCGCGATCCGTACCTACAGGCTTTCGTGCAGGAATTCACGCGCGCCAACCAGGGCCGGGCCTACTATGCGGCGCTGGATCGCCTGGGCGAGTATGTACTGGAGGATTTCATCCGCAACCGACGCAAGCGTCTGCGATAGCGCCATGCCCGACTACGATCGACTCCTGCGCATCCGCACCCTCGGAGAGCTGAAACGTTCCGGCTATCAGGTTCTACCCGTCAAGGAGGAGATACGCCGCAACGTGATCCGCAAGCTTCGAGCCGGAGAACGGCTCTTTCCAGGCATCATCGGCTATGAACGTACGGTCATCCCCCAGCTTGTGCACGCCCTTTTGGCCAAGCACGATATCATCCTGCTCGGCCTCCGTGGGCAGGCCAAAAGCCGCATTATCCGTATGCTTCCGGATTTTCTGGACGAATACGTGCCCGTTCTAGAGGGATCGGAGACGAACGATAACCCCTTCGCCCCCATCTCTCGCTACGGTAGGCGTCTGCTGGAGGAGGCCGGCGATGAGGCGCCAATCGCCTGGATCCACCGCAGCCAGCGATACGGGGAGAAGCTAGCCACCCCCGATACTACGATCGCCGACCTGATCGGAGACATTGATCCGATCAAGGCGGCCACCCGCCGGTTAACGTACGCCGACGAAGAGGTAATCCATTTTGGCCTCATCCCCCGCACCAACCGGGGGATCTTTGCCATCAACGAACTGCCTGACCTGGCTCCGCGCATTCAGGTAGGGCTGTTCAACATCCTCCAGGAGCGGGACATCCAGATCCGGGGCTTTCCCGTTCGGCTACCCCTGGATATCCTTATGGTCTTCTCGGCCAACCCAGAGGACTACACCAACCGGGGGGCCATCATCACCCCGTTAAAGGATCGCATCGAATCGCAGATCATCACGCACTATCCTCGCTCGCTCGAGGTGGCCCTGCAGATCACCGAACAAGAAGCCTGGACGGAACGCGGACTGGTGCGCATACACGTACCCCGGATCTACCGGGAGATTATCGAACAGGTCGCCTTCGAAGCCCGGCAAAGCGAATTCGTGGATCAGAAAAGCGGAGTCTCGGCACGCCTGCCCATCGCGGCCCTGGAAAACCTGATCTCCAGCGCCGAACGCCGGGCCATCCTGAACGGGGAGGCGGAAACCGGGGTACGCGTCTCCGACCTGTACCACACCATACCGGCCATCACGGGCAAACTTGAACTCGTCTACGAAGGCGAACAGGAAGGTCCTCTGGCTGTGGCCCGGCTCTTGATCGGGCGGGCCATCGTCGCGCGTTTTCGGGAGTACTTCCCCGATCCCAACCAGAAACCCGATGGCCGCAAGCCGTATCAACCCATTTTGGACTGGTTTGCTCAGGGCAATACGCTCTCCCTGTCCGACGACCTGCCCGGAGAGGTGTATCGGCAGCGGCTGGAATCTGTGCCCGGCCTTTCGGCCCTGGTCGATCGATACCCGCGTCCGAGCAACGACTGGGAACGGCTAAGCCTCATGGAGCTCGTGCTGGACGCCCTGCATCAGCATTCCCTGCTGGGCAGGCGGGATCTGGATGAGGAGCGCACGTACATGGACCTGCTGGGCACAATGCTGAGCAACATCCGCCCGGGCGACGAACCCTCCGAAGAGGACGACGAGTAGAGCCGTTGTCCCGACTCCGCGCTTTGCCGTAGTTTAGCGGCGCCCTGGTGAGAAGAAAATCATGGGTGCAATCCGGAAGGTGCTCATCGCCAACCGAGGCGAGATCGCTGTGCGCATCATCCGGACCTGCCGGGAACTCGGCATCCGGACGGTAGCCGTCTATTCCGAGGCCGATCGCACCAGCCCGCACGTCTGGATGGCCGATGAGGCCTATGAAATCGGCCCCGCCCCATCACGGGAATCCTATCTGCGCATCGATCGCATACTGGAAGTTGCCCGTCGGGCTCGCGTTGACGCCATCCATCCCGGCTTCGGATTCCTTTCCGAAAACGCCGACTTCGCCACAGCCGTTGAGCAGGCCGGATTGATCTTCATCGGCCCCCCTGCCCACGCGATCCGGGCTATGGGAGACAAAACCGAAGCACGCCGGCTCATGCGCCAGGCGGGCGTGCCCATGGCTCCGGGTACGCTGGAGGCCGTATCCGATGCCCGCGAGGCCCGAGAGGTGGCCGAGAAAATCGGCTATCCCATCCTGCTCAAGGCCGCGGCCGGGGGCGGGGGAAAGGGCATGCGGATCGTGGAAAGCCCAGACCATCTGGACTCCGCCTTTCGTGCCGCCAGCTCGGAGGCCGCCTCGGCTTTTGGCGACGGCCGGCTGTATGTGGAAAAGTATCTGCTGGGCCCGCGCCACGTGGAGATCCAGATCTTGGCCGATGCCCATGGCCAGGTGGTCTACCTCTTCGAGCGCGAATGCTCCATTCAGCGCCGACACCAGAAGGTCATCGAAGAAGCCCCCTCGCCTATCCTGACCCCCGAGCTGCGCCGCCGCATGGGAGAGGCCGCTGTACGTGCCGCCCGGCAGTGCGGATATGTGAACGCCGGCACGGTGGAGTTCCTGCTCGACCGGGAGGGAAACTTTTATTTTCTAGAGATGAATACTCGCCTGCAGGTTGAACACCCGGTAACCGAGCTCGTTACGGGACTGGACCTTGTGGCCGAGCAGATCCGCATCGCCCAGGGAGAACGGCTCGGATACGAGCAAGAAATGCTCTCCCTGCGCGGTCATGCCATCGAATCGCGTATCTACGCCGAAGATCCCTATAACAACTTCCTGCCCGACGCGGGCCGCCTGCTTGTGCATCGTCCTCCGAGCGGTCCCGGTGTGCGCGTGGATGCGGGCATTGAAGAGGGACAGGAAATCCCGTTGCATTACGATCCCATGATCGCCAAGCTCATCGTCTGGGCGCCCACGCGGGAGCAGGCCATTGCGCGCATGCGCCGGGCCCTGGACGAATATCAGATCGCCGGGGTGGCCACCACGATCCCCTTCTGTCGCTACGTCATGGATCATCCTGCCTTCCAGTCGGGTGACTTCGACACCTCCTTTGTGGCCCGATACTGGCCTCCGGGTGAGGAGGCGCTTGCCGAACCCCTGGCCCGCGCCGCCGCCATGGCCGCCCTCGAAGCCGCCACGGCGCATTCCCGCTTTACTCCTCCGCCCTCTCTTGATCTGCAGGCAGATCACCGGGAACCGTTCCCCCCGAGCCGGTGGGGGTTGCGCCGCTGGATGCCTTAGCCTTCCGGGAAAGCTCAACCCGGCCGTTTTCCCCGGGTTCGGGCGGATTCCCGGCGGGCCGGATCGGCCCACTGTCGCGCCCGCCGACAATCCCCGGCTTCGATGGCAAATCGTAACGCCCGCTTTCGGGCAACGGGCCTGTTCCGCTGTAGCGGCTGACACAAAAAACGGGGCAGGCCGCCGGTGACCTGCCCCGTCTTGCATGATCCCCAGAACCCTTACTGCCCTGGCGGAATGGGCACGCTGACAGCGCGGCGCATCCAGCGGCAACCCGGACCCGGATCCTGCTCAGCGGGACCGCACCGCTGGGGATAGAAGCCCAGTCCGCGCGCCGTGATACGGGACGGATCGATCCCCTTGGATTCGTAGTACCGCCGCACGGCCTCCGCACGACGCTGACTGAGGCGCAGGTTGTACTGGGCCGTACCCACGTAGTCTGTGTAGGCATCGATCCGCACCGCGTACTGCGGATACTGCTGTAGCAACCGCACGTTCTCATCAAGCAAACGCGCGGCCTCGGCGTCGATATCCGCTTTGTCGAAGTCGAAGAAGACCGTATTGAGCTCCGTCAGCGGCGGCGGAGGGGTGGGACGAGCCTGCACGCTAATGCGTAGCCTGCCCGTGGTAGAGGTCTTGCCATCGGCGGCTTCGAGCTCCACCGTGTGTGTGCCCACCTGCGCCTCCGAAGGTGTCCAGATGATCTGACCCGCCCCGTTTCCAAGATCCCGGAACTGGGCTCCCTGCGGCAGAGAAAGCGCACGGAGCGTCAGGGGATCTCCGTCAGGGTCAGTGGCCTGCACGTTAATCACAAGCCGCTCGCCCACCATGCCGGACTGATCCGGTAGACTGCGCCAGACCGGCGCGTTGTTTGGCGGCGGAGGCGGGGGCGGCGGGGGCGGCGGAGGCGGCGCACTGCCCAGATTGATACGCAGCCCCGCGCTGTAGGCAAGATAGGCATCGCCTTTGAAGATCTTTGTACCGAAGATATCCCGGGAACCGCTGGAGAAATTGTCCACGTAATCATGCTGGGTATGCCGGTAGCCCACATCCAGCCACAGCGACAGACGAGGAGCCAGGGCGAACTCCAGCCCCAGGCCGATGGGAACAAGCAGCGTCAGTGTACCGTCGCGCAGCTTGGTGTCCCGGTTGTCATAGGGCTGAAAATACAGCGCCCCGAGGCCCAGATAGGCATACGGGTTGACTGTAGCCCCGGGAGCCAGACTGTAGATCACCTGTCCCTCAACGGGCACGATCGTAGTGTGAAAGGGCACCGTGGCTCTTGGGGGGAAATTACCACCCGCGGGTTCATAGTGGAGCTCTCCGTACCCGAGCCCGAAACGCAGACCCAGCGCGGGGGATAGCTCATATCCGAACTGCAGCCCCCCAAGCCACCTGCCGGTAATGAGCTGAAAGCTGTTGCCTCCCACCGCCGTGCCCGTGCGGTTAAAATCCCCCACATAGGAAGGCAACCCCACCTGCAGGCCCACCCACACTTTCCGCTCCGTCTGCGCCTGAGCAGCGGAAGCCAGGAGCAGAAGCACACCAATAGCGGCTATGCGCATAGCTCCTTTCCTTTCGGTTACAGTTCGGCCAAAGATAAGACAGCACAACCGAAGAGGCAAAAAAACGGTTTTTTTACCCCGCATAGTTCCAGCCCAGATCCGGAAGGGTGAGCACATCGCCTACCCGCATATCGGGCAGCTCCAGACCGGCTTCGATCACCTCTCCGATGACCAGGTCGTGATCTCCCCCGGTCTCCACCCACTGACGTACGCGGCATTCGAACCAGGCCGCCGCGCCCTCCAGGATCGGACACCCCGTAGCGGGCCCGGGCCGATAGGAGACGTGCACCATCTTATCCGGCCGCTTGCGCCGGCTACCCACAACACGCTGCAGGATCTCGGCGCCGGCTTTTGTAAACAGGCTGACGGCAAAAACCCCACCCCGGCGGCACAGCTCATAGGAATACGCTTCTCGCTGCAGGCCGAAGGCCACAAGTCGCGGCTCAAAGGAGCACTGCGTCAGCCAGTTTCCCGCAAACGCGTTGACCTCATCTTCATAACGCGTGCTGAAGGCGAAAAACGGATAGGGCAACAGCTGCAAAACGGTGCGGATTGTATCCCCGGACATGATCCCTCCTCCATGCGCGTTCGGTTACGTTTTTACCCCGCCTCCGGAAGCCCTTCCCCGGAAAGGTGGAGATAAGGCGCCCGTTATGACTCCGTTACAGCCGGATGCAAAAGGCCCGATCTTTGTTGATCGGCCCAGTGGGATTGTACCATTTTTCGTAAACCCGAGCAAGAGCCACGTATGGAGCTACGGCACCTACAGGAACAGATTCTTGAATTTCTCGCCTCGGATGTACCCCTGGGGCTTATCCTGTTCGACACGGAGGGGAACATCCTCTATGGCAACCGGGCCGCTGAAGAGATTTTCGGCTGGAACTTCGCCGAGCTCCGGGGCAGGAGCTGGCGCGTGCTCGTGCCCGAGGATATACAGCCCCAGATCGAGGGCGTAGCCGCGGCCCTCCTGCGTGGGGAGCGGCAGGCGAGCATTAACGAGAACCGGCGGGCGGACGGGCAACGTATCTGGTGCGAGTGGCACAATACCCCTCTGCGAGATACCGACGGCACAATCATCGGATTTGCCTCCTTGGTGCAGGAGGTAACGGAACGGTTTGCGCTTCAACAGGCCCTTGAGCGATCCGAGGCCCGATACCGCGGCCTGGTCGAGCACAGTCCCCTGATGATCTACAGCTGTGATCTGGAAGGGCGCTTCACCTACGTCAATCCGCGGGCCTGCGAAATCATAGGTCTCCAGGCGTCCACCCTACTCGGGCTCCGCTATCTGGACCTCATCGCCCCGGAAGAACGTTCCCGCGTCCAGCGCTTCTACCTGCGGCAATTCCTCGGACGCATACCGCATACGGAGCTCGTCTTCTCCGTCTGTTTGAGCAATGGCCGGCGGATCTGGTTGCGCCAGCGCTGTAGCCTGGTCTGGGAGGGAGACCGCATCGTAGGCTTTCATTGCCTGGCCGAAGACATCACAGAAACCTATCTGACGCGTCAGGCGCTTGAGGATCGGGAACGCCGCTATCAGGCGCTCTTTGAGCACGCCCCGGATCCTGTTTTGCTGTTGGACAGCTCCGGTCGGGTGCTGGAGACCAATCCGCGCGCGCTGAGCGTGCTGGGGTACACGACAGAAGAGCTCTATGGCCGGCCGCTGAGCAGCCTACAGGCCATCTCGCGTTCCGCTCAGGAGCCCTCTTTGGATCAGCTGCTCGGATCCGATGCCGAACTTGTGGAACAGGAACTCACCTTTTGTCGACGGGATGGAAGGCTCTTTATCGCCAACCTGCGCGCTTCTCGCCTCCAGCTGGGTAGGGAGACGGTCTGGCAGGTCTTCCTCCACGATGTGACAGAACTGCGCCTGGCCACAGCCGAGCTCATGGCCCAGAAACTCCAGCTTGAAGAGACCGCCCGCTTAGCTCAGGCGCTGGCCCAGCAGGCCGAAGCGGCCAATCGGGCCAAAAGCGCCTTTCTGGCCACAATGAGCCACGAGATCCGCACCCCGCTCAACGGGATACTCGGGTATCTCTCCCTCATCGCCGATCGCGCCTACCGCAACGAGGAAGAGCTTGACGAATACGTCGAGGGCGCCCGCCAGTCGGCCGAAACCCTGCTGAGCCTGATCAACGATATCCTGGATTTGTCCAAAATCGAATCCGGCAGGCTCACCCTCGAGGTATTGCCCTTCAACCTGGAAGGGCTACTGCGCGAAGTGCTCGATGTGCTCGAGCCGATGGTGCGCCAGAAAGGGCTCGATGTGGGCTGCATCCTACCGGCCTCCTTGCCAGAACAGGTGCACGGAGATCCGGCCCGGGTCCGACAAGTACTGCTCAACCTGGTCTCCAACGCGATCAAGTTCACCCACACCGGCCGGGTACTTATCTGGGTGGAACACCTGCGCGAGGAAGCGGATCGGATCTGGTTGCGCATCAACGTGCAGGATACCGGCATTGGGATTCCCCCGGAACGGCTGCCTTATCTCTTCGAGCCCTTTGAGCAGGGAGGCCCCGAGGTGACCCGCCAGTATGGCGGCACGGGGCTGGGGCTGGCTATATCGAAGCGGCTCGTGGCGCTCATGGGCGGGGAAATCGGGGTGGAGAGCGAGCCCGGACGGGGAAGCACGTTCTGGTTCACCCTGCCCCTGCAACGGGCCGTGGAGGAGGTCCCCCAGGAAGAACGCGCCCTGGCCGGGTATCGGTTGCTGGTGATCGACGACCACCCCACGAATCGGAATATGCTCGTGCGCATGCTCTCTGCACTGGGCGCAGAAGCAGAGGCCGTCTCTACAGGTCGGGCCGGACTCCGGGCGCTTCGTCAGGCGCTCGATACGGGCCGCCCCTTCGACGGGGTACTGCTGGATTTGAACATGCCGGACTGGGACGGATACGATACGGCGCGCGCCATACGGGCCGAGCCCAGGCTTCGGGAGGTCCCCATCGTTATTCTGTCCTCCTCGGCCGTGCTGGACCTGCCCAGACTGGCCTCGCTGGGGGTGCACTACTATTTGCTCAAACCCGTGCGATCTGTCGAGCTGGTGCACCGACTGCGTCAGCTTCTGCCCCCCCTGCGCCGAGAGGCCCCCGCACAGCAGAGCCGGCGATCCGATCTGCCCGTCGCCTTTGCCGGAGAGAGGCAGTACCGGATTCTGCTTGTCGAGGACAACCCGGTCAACCAGAAAGTGGCCTCGGCCATGCTGCGCCGTATGCGGCTGAGCGTGGTGCTGGCCTCCAATGGCCGGGAAGCGATCGAGGCGGTCCGCCGCAGCTCCTTTGATCTCATCTTCATGGACGTTCAGATGCCCGAAATGGACGGCATCGAAACCACCCGTCGACTACGCCAGATGGGCATCCGGACGCCCATCATCGCGCTCACCGCACATGCGCTCAGCGGGGATCGGGAGCGCTTCCTGGAGGCGGGCATGAACGACTACCTCTCCAAGCCGATCCGACCCGAATCCCTGACCGAGGTGCTAGGGCAGTGGCTTCCCCGCCGGGAAGGGAAGGGGGAGGCGCAGGCAAGCCCCCCTCCCCCGATCGAAACCGTGCTCGATCGGACCGTTATCGAGGAACTGCGCAGGATCGACGAGTCCCCGGACGGCTCTTTCCTGCAGGAGCTGATCGAAAGCTTTCTGGAAGACGCTCGCGAACGACTCAAGGCCATGGTGGACTTGCTGGAGGAGGGCCAGTGGGATCGGCTTTATCGAGAAGCGCATACCCTCAAGGGTGGGGCGGCCAGCATCGGCGCTGAAGCAATACGACAGCTCTGCCAGGAGCTGGAAGCCGAAAGCCGCTCCGCCGATCCGGTACGCGTCCGCTCCCTGCTCGGACAGCTGCAGGAAGCCTATCGGCATACCCGACGGGCGTTACGGGAATTGATGGGCAGCATGCCGGCCTGAAGGGGCCGGGCTAAGCGCCTCCCATACCCGATAGACCCCCCAGGTGAGTCCCGTTCCGAGCATGGCGCCGAAGAGCACATCGGAGGGATAATGAAGCCCCATGTAGGGCCGCGCCAGGGCAACGGAAGCGGCCCAGGCGTACAAGGGGAACGCCGCGGTCCACGTTCGCGTCTCCAGCACGCCCGCGGTGGCCAGGGAAAAAGCCAGCGCCGCATGCCCGCTGGGCATGGCGTCCGTACTGGAAGCGAGCCGGTCTCGGGATCGGAGCTGTAGGTCCGGAATCGTCTTGTAGGGACGGGGTCGGCCGATCAGCTCTTTGAGCACCAGCACAACCCCCGCCACCACACCCTCGGCAGTGGCCATCCGGAATCCGGCTCGACGCAAAGCGGGCTCGCCGCGCAGCGCGCCCGTGACCCAGATACCCACCGGAGCGCCGACAAAAACGGGATAGCTCGAGGCATTGGCCGCGCTCAGGCAGGCCTGCAACACGGGGTGCTCTATACCGTTTAGCAGGCGCAACAGGCGCACATCCTGCCGCAGCCACCAACTCGAATCCCCCGGCGATCCGGACAGGGACAGGAGGAGCAGCAGCCCGTAGAGCATCGCCTAAAACCGCAACGTGATCATCCCCAGTGCCAGGCGCACCCGGTAGCCCGCATCCGCACCCGGATGCAACAGCAAGGCCCAGTCCAGGTCCAGAAAACGGGAGTTCACAAGGCCTACTCCGGCCGTCACCGACCAGGGGACATGGCCTCCGAGCTGTACGCCGGCCCGCAGAGGGAAAAAGAAGCGCTCGGAGCCGAGCCGATATTCCAGACCCAGCCCCAGGGCGGCGGGAGGAGCCATGTCCTCAAGGCCCATGCTAAAGGCCGCATTGACCTGCAGGGAACGGGCGAGCTGACGGGCCAGGCCGAACTGCAGATGAGTGGGCAGGGAAACAGAAAAGCTGCCGCTCTGACGATCGAAATCCCGATAATGGGTTCCCAGGATACTGTCCTCCCAGAAGGCACGCAGGTATTCGCCCAGGTCGTTTTGAAACCGCGCCTTGAGCACATCGGGGTCGATGCGCATGCCCTGATAGAGAAACTGGCCCTTGCGGTTGGTGGACTGCTGCGCCTCCCGGTTGATGCGCACGCGCCCCAGATCATTGAGCGCCACTCCGAACGTCCATCCACCCCCTCGGTAGGCCAGTCCGACCGACCCTCCCCATCCGGAACCCGTGCTCTGCAGCGGTTTCCAGCCCTCGGGAGCGGGCCGATCATCCAGCAAGGCATTCCACCGACGGGTCAATTCCCCGGCCGTACGCACCTCGATCCGGTAGCGGTGCAGGATCTCCTCGCCTCCGGCGGTGATGGCCAGCGTGGAGCGCACTTGTCCCTCCCCATAAGTCATGGACCAGACCAATCGCGGGGCAACCCCCAGGTAGAGCGCACCGTTTTCATGGCGCCACAGGGGCACGGAAATTCCCAGCACGGCCTCCGTGTAGTGCCACAGCTGGCTTCTGGCGTCCAGGGGAAGCTCCCGATCCGGACTGGTACCCCGCAGCAGGAGGTCCAGCCAGCCCCGGCTCATCTGCTGCAGGAAGAGGACGCGACTCCGAAGCGCCAACCCGACAGAGAGCTTTTCCCCCCGCAGGCCGATCCCGATCGGCATCAGCCCCCCTTCGGCATACAGGCTTTGCTCGGTGCGGGAGCCAAACCAGCGGGCGAGCACCTCTTCGGCCTGATCGGGCCCGATGGATTCCCCCCGGGTGAAATAGCGATCATAGACGGCCTTCGGGAACAGATCCGCATCCAGGCCCCCGCTCAGCGTGCCCAGGGCGAGCATCAGCCGGCCCGCACGATCGGACCAGCCCAGATTGGCCGGGTTGGAGAACAGCCCGAAAATCCCACTCTCCGTGACCACGCCGGTGTTGCCCATTCCCACACCGCGGGGGCTGATGGCCCACTGCGCCCTGAGCTCCCCGGCCCCGAAGAGAAGGCCGCCGAGCAGAATCCATGGCATCGGCTTCATGAGCGCACCCTTGCATTGAGCTGGAGGCTAACAGACATATCCACGGCGATGCGATCGGTAGCCCGGATGACGGCTCCCGGACGGGCCATTCCGACCCGCAGCAGCAGGAGGATGTACCGCGTCTGGTGCAACAGGCGCAGTTCCTCTTCCCGCAAGGTGAGCTGGAGCGTGCCCGTGCTCCGACCGGAAGCGAGCCCCGAGGCGTCAACCGGAGCCGGAGCCAGCTCCAGGGGCTCTGTCGGCCGGGGCAACTCGATGGCCAGCGGCCTGCGGTTGGCGTCCAGGAACCGGATCTGGCTGACCTGTATGGAGAACGGCAGACCGTTGCGATACCCCAAACGCACCGTACCCCCAAGCAGACGGAGCTCCTCATCGGGGTTATTTTTGGGCAAGTCGCTCAGATCGGCCCGTATCGTATCCCGAACCAGGAGGGGATCGGCGGCGGTGTTGCTCAGGCTCAGGGGCAACTGAAAGCGCACCTGGGCTTGAAACTCCACGGGCGTACGCAAAGTGACCACCTCGCCCGATGGGTTGAGGAGGAACTTGCCCACAAAACGCACCTCGACGGGAAGCGCGCTCAGGAAGGCGCTCAAATTGCTGTTCGTATCATCGAGCACGAGGCGTTGTAGCTGATCGGCCGAAACGGGCCGGGAGAGCGGCAACTTGATGGTGGGCCGTATCAGCTGAGCGCCCCGCAGAAATCCCGATACCGTATCGGCCCCTGTGATCGCATAAGGCCCCCGCCCCAGGAGCTCGATGCGGGATCCGTCGGCCCTTCGGCCCTCGAAAACACCGTAGAGCACCCCTCCCAGCAGCAGGTTGGTCCGGTATTCGAAGACCATCTGCGCATTGGCGAGCTTGAGGTTCTGCAACGCCTGCGAGAGCGTGCGCAGATCCGACAACTGGGTGATCCGGGCCTCCTCGCGACGATCTATGTCCAGCCGCCCATCCCGGTTGCGGTCCTCCCCGAGCCAGATCGTGCGGGGCACCAGGTGAGCCTGGAGGCGAGAGACCACAATCTGCTCGATGGCGAGCTGAATGACGATGGCCTGCGGATTGGGCTGGCTTACGAACTGGGCCGGACGCACGTAGACGTCATAGCCCACCCTGCCCTGGCGAGGATACAGACGCATCCCCCGCACGGGGAGGCGAATGTCCCGCCGCACATCCCCGGGCTCCAGACGACGAAAGAGAAACTGCTCTGGCCGATCCACAGCGCCCTCGAAGCGGATCACCACGGAATCGGCGGCTCCATAGGGAGCTCGACGCAACCCCCGGAGCACGATGCGGACGAATTCATAGGGAACCGGCTCGGTATTCCGGATCTCCGGAATCGCCACCCACCCGTCGGCAATTTCCACAAAGTCTCCCTCGGAGAAGCGAACCTGATCCTCCAGAACCGTCAGCCCCCCAGACACCTGGGAAATCTGGTTGCTGACCTCAATCCGCAACCCCCGAACGGTGATCGGGGGCACAGACTCGTCGAACTTTCCGATGTCGAGCGTCTGCTCCAGCCCCAGCGAAACGCGGGCAGAGCCCGGCTCGACTTTGAAAATCTTGCGAACCGACTCCCGGGTGGTATCCAGAAACACCTTTTCGCCACGCCCCATAAACTGATACTCCAGCCCCCGCAGGAGAGGCACCTGGAGTACGGGCTGCAGGGCCACATCGGGCGCCTGCGGGATCAGATCACATCCCGCCACCAGGATCCCCACCAGCCCCAGAAGGGCCCATCGGGGCGGGCAAGCTTCGCTTTTGCGCAACATGTACCTCCCCCTCGGCTCTCTCAAGAAGTAAGGATAGTGGATGCGCAATAGAAAAGCAACTACTCGTAGCGCAACGCTTCGACGGGGTCCAGTCGGGCAGCGCGAAGCGCGGGGTAGACTCCAAAGAGCACGCCGACGAGCATCATGGCCATCACCCCGCCCAGCGCCCAGTTCCAGGGAAATACAGGACGGATATCGAACTGCCAGGCCAGTACGTTTCCGCCCAGCACGCCGAGCAGAATCCCTATCCAGCCGCCGATCTGACAGAGAAAGATGGCCTCCAGGAGAAACTGATAGAGGATATCCCGGCGTCGGGCGCCCACGGCCATACGGATCCCGATCTCCCGGGTGCGCTCTGTAACGGAGACGAGCAGGATGTTCATCACCCCGATTCCGGCCGCAAGCAGGGCGATGGACCCGATGAGCAATCCGCCCAGGGTCAGATAGGGGGTAAAAAAGGTCACCGCCTGCGCGATGCTCTCGTTGGTGTCGATGTAGAAATCATCCGGATCCTGGGGCTGCAGGCGCCGGATCTGGCGCAGCACCCCCCGTGCTTCCTCCACGGTGGCCTGCCGGAGCTCCAAGCTCGGCGCCTCCACGGAAAGCAACACGGAACGCGGGCTCAGCCCTGAGCGGGTCATCGTATAGGCCCCGTAGAGCTGAAAAAGTCGGGTGATGGGGGCGACAACAAAGCGGTCCTGGGTCTGGCCAAAAGCCGATCCCTTGCGGGCGATCAGCCCGACAACCTGGAAACTGGCGCCCCCGATCTTGACCATCTGCCCTATGGGGTTGCGGTCTGGAAAGAGCTTTTCGGCCACATCGTATCCGAGCAGCACCACGGAACGGGCGTAATAGAGATCGTCCTCGATCAGGTTGCGTCCCTCGGCCAGCTCATAGGACATATGGGCCAGGAAGTACATGTCTCCGCCCCAGATCTCCACGTTGGGCTCCGTCTTTCGATCCGCGTAACGGATTCGATCCGTGCTGAACGGATAGGCGATGCCCACGCTCAGGGGCAGGGAGGCGCGACGGCGGAACTCAAGCGCCTGCTCGTAGGTGAGGGGCGGATTGGGCCGGCGCCGTTCCTGGTCTGTATTGATCTCCACGGTGGGGCGGTTCTGCACAAGAAACACGTTGGAACCCAGAAACTGGACCGTATCGCGGAAATAGCGATCGATCACGTTCACCGCTGTCACGGAGGCGATGATGGCAAAGACGCCGATCACGATGCCCAGAAGCGTGAGGCTGGAACGCAGCCGGTTGGCCCGGAGTGCGTCCCAGGCCATCTGAAAGGCCTCCCGTACGGATACAATACGAGCCTTACTCATACCGCAGCGCCTCCACCGGATTGGCCCGGGCGGCTTGACGAGCGGGCAGGTATCCGAACACAATCCCGGTCAGCAGGCAGATACCGAAGGCCAGGACCACGGTTACCGGGCTCAGGTAGGCCGTAAAGACCCGATTGATCGCCCACGTAACGAGAGCGGAAAGCGCAATCCCCACAACGCCGCCCAGCGTACAGATCACAACGGATTCCACCAGAAACTGCCACAGAATCGCTCGCGCCGGAGCCCCGACAGCCTTTCGGATGCCGATCTCGCGCGTGCGCTCGCGCACGGAGACGAACATGATGTTCATCACCCCGATGCCCCCCACGAGCAGAGAAAGGGCCGTAAGCCCGATCCCTATGGCGTAAATGACCCCGGTTACCTGTTCGTATTGCTGGCGGATGGCCTCCTGCTCATTGATGGAGAAATCGTCCTCCTGCTCGGGCCGAAGGGCGCGCAACCGGCGCAGGATCCCGCGCAGTTCCTCGCGCGCTTCGGGCAGGATGGCCGCATTCGGGTATTTGACCGCGATGGTGACGTTTCGCTCGCGCGTGCCGAAAACCCGCCTAAACGTACCAAACGGAATGATGACCATGTTGTCGGTGCGGAATACCCCGAAGGCGCGCCCCTGCCTGGCCAGGACACCGATCACCTCAAAGCGATAGGAGCCAATATAGAGGCGCTTACCCAGGGGGGACTCATCCGGAAAGAGCGCTTCGGCTGCCTCGGCCCCGAGAACGACAACAAAACGGGCCGCGCGATCTTCCGTTTCCGTGAAAAACCGACCCTCAGCCACCTCCGCGTTGGAAACGAGCATCATATAGGGAGAACGGCCCTGTACGCTCACCTCGGCGCTTCGATCCCGGTAGCGGATCATCCGTCGGGTGGCCACGCCCACATCCACCGCATCGGCATATTCGGAGAGGGCCAGAATCTCCTCCGCATAGGCTGGATCGATGGGGCGACGATTGATGTACTCCCACCACCGATACTCCTCAGAGCCGAACCCCCACGGCCATTTCTCCACATAGAGCACGTTCGTCCCCAGCATGGCCATGGTGCGCTCAAAACCCCGGTTGATCCCATCGATCGTGGTGAACATCGCCGTAACGGAGACGATCCCGATGATGATCCCCAGCGTGGTGAGCAGGCTCCGGAGTCGATGGGCGGCGATGGCCTCCAGGGCCATACGCACCCCCTCCCACCAGGGAAGGAGCAGGGCAAACAGGGAGCGCATGAGAAGCTTCCGTTCTCGGCTTACCAGAGGAACTTAAACGGAGGATGGGGACGCAGGTTGCGTTCCGGCCGGCCGTACGTAGGCGGGCCAGCTCGGATCGGCTTCGATTTCGGGAAGCTTCACCGGCAGATCGCGATCCTCCTCCGGCAGAGGGTTGTACTCCATCCAGATCCGGCCGTCATAGGATTCGACCACCACGTAATCGCCCGCGCGGCCGAGAATGTAGTCCCGCGTAAGGGGGACCTTGCCGAAGGGGGTATCGAGCACGTATCGGGGGAGGGCAAAACCGGTGGTGCGGCCCTGAAGTTGACGCATGATCCACAGGCCCCGCTCGATGGAGGTGCGGAAATGCGCCGTACCCCCGATCAGCTGCGCCTGATAGAGGTAATAAGGCCGCACCCGAATGCGCACCAGGCCCTCCAGCAGGGCGCGCATGGCCTCGGGGGTATCGTTGATGCCCCGCAGCAGCACGGTCTGATTGCCTACCGGAAAGCCGTAGCGCAGCAATCGATCCACCGCCTCGGCCGCATCTGGGGTGATCTCCCGGGCGCAGTTGAAGTGCGTATTGACCCAGATGGGATGATAGGGAGCAAGCCGACTCAACAGCTCCTCCGTGATTCGGTAGGGCAGCGTGACAGGATAACGGGTTCCGAGCCGGATCAACTCCACATGGGGAATGGCGCGCAGCCGGCTGACCAGCATCTGCAGGGCCTCATCCCCGAGCGAGAGAGGATCCCCGCCTGTGAGCAACACATCCCGGATTTCCGGATGGGCAGCGATATAGGCGATGGCTTCCTCCACCTCCGAGCGCCTCAGAAAGAAGGCCGGATCACCCACCATACGCTTGCGCAGGCAATAGCGGCAGTAAAGGGCGCACTCGGCCGTAACACAGAAGGCCACCCGGTCCCGATAGTTGTGGATGAGGTTCTTGACCGGGGAATGGGCCACCTCCTGGAGCGGATCCTCCTGGTCCAATCCGATCGGGTCATCCAGCTCAGCCAGCCGGGGCACAACCTGCCGACGCACGGGACAGGAGGGATCCTCCGGATCCATCAGCGCCGCGTAGTAGGGCGTGATCGCCCACCGAAAATACGGCCGACACCGATCCAGCGCCGCCCGTTCATCCTCGCTCAGGCGCACAAAGCGCTCCAGCTCCTCGACCGTACGGATTCGATGCTGCATCTGCCAGCGCCAGTCGCGCCAGCGGGGATGGATCGCTTTCATTTCGCACCTGTACCTGCGCAAAGATACAATCGAAGTCGACCTCTGCGCCGGGAACCCGCGACCTTGGCCGGGGTAGTAAGCCCGGTTGCGGAGGAGCGCACCGGATGCGCATCGGGATTTCCTGCTATCCCACCTATGGCGGTTCGGGCGTGGTAGCCACCGAGCTGGGCAAGGCGCTCGCCCGCCGGGGGCATGAGGTGCATTTTATCAGCTACGCGCTTCCCATGCGTCTGGAGGGCTTCCATGAGCGCATCTTCTACCATGAAGTGCCCATCGTGCAGTACCCGCTCTTTGAGTATCCGCCCTATGACCTGAACCTGGCCAGCAAAATGGTCGATGCGGTGCGTTTCGCCCACCTGGATCTGCTCCATGTGCATTACGCCATCCCCCATGCCACGAGCGCCTATCTGGCCCGCCAGATCCTGGCTGAGGAGGGCCTATACATCCCCATCATCACCACGTTACACGGAACGGATATCACGCTCGTCGGGCAGGATCCGAGCTTTGAACCCGTGGTGCGCTTCAGCATCAACCAGAGCGACGCCGTCACGGCCGTATCCGAATACCTGCGCAGGCAGACCGAAGAACACTTCCGGGTTCGCGTACCCATCGTGGTGATTCCGAATTTCGTGGACACAGAACGGTTCCGCCCGCTTAACAAAACGCATTTCAAGCAGGCCCTCTGCCCCAACGGGGAAAAGGTGCTCGTACACGTCTCCAACTTCCGCCCGCTGAAACGGGTCTCCGATACCGTTCACGTCCTGTATCGGCTCCTGGATCGGGGCCTGCCAGCCACGCTGTTGCTCGTTGGAGATGGGCCGGAGCGCACGCAGGTCGAGCAACTCTGCCGGGAACTTAGGGTAGATGGACATGTGCGTTTTCTGGGCAAACAGGAACCGATCGAAGAAATTCTGGCCATTGCGGATCTGTTTCTCATGCCCAGCGCCTCGGAAACCTTCGGGCTGGCTGCACTCGAAGCCATGGCCTGCGGGGTGCCCGTGGTTTCGACCAACGCCGGTGGCCTGCCCGAGCTCATCCGCGACGGGGAAAGCGGCTTTCTCTGCGAGGTGGGCGATGTGGAGGCGATGGCCGAACGGGCATATCGGATCCTGACGGACCCCGAGCTGGCCGAAACGCTCAAACACAACGCGCGTAGACGGGCTGTATCCCATTATGCCATCGAACACGTAGTGCCCCGCTATGAGGCCCTCTACGAGGCCGTACGGGCCCGCCAACCCGCATCCTGAAAAACGCTACGGTAAGGGATGTAGGCGGATCGTTCCGCCGGTGGCTCTGACCTCCAGGCTCCTGGATCCCGTCCCGATCCGGCCCGCGATATATTGGCTCCGGCTCCATCCCCAGCCCCATCGGGTCCGCTCCTCGGCAATCGGGCTCAGGGGAAAGCGGGGATCGATGCGCACCTCTTCTGCCCGCAGGGAAAGCGAAGCCGAAACGGATACGGGCAGATACAGGTCCACATCTCCGCCCGTGGTGAGAATCCGATTCCCCTCCGCCCCCAGCCCCTGGAGCTGGGCCTTTATATCCCCGCCGGAGCTGATGAGCGCAAGATCCCCCTCCACCTGCAGCGCTTCGACCCACAGATCGCCCCCGCTGGATCGCAGGTGCAGCACCCGGGCTCGCCCTCGGCTCAGGCTTATATCCCCGCCCGAGGTAGAGAGCTCCACGTGCGGGCTCGAAAAATCACGCAGCACCATATCGCCACCGCTACTGCGGGCCTCAATCCGATCCACGAGCCCTTCGAGCCGGATGTCCCCTCCGGAGGTACGCGCCGTTACAGGCCCGCAGGGGCCAAGAACATGGATATCCCCTCCGGAGGAAACGAGTTCTACGGACACCGTTCGGGGCACCCGGAGCCGGAAAACGAGCCCAGAGGAGCCCGAATGCCAGAAAGCCCACGGCAGCCTCTCCGCCCCTCGGGACCGGTGCCGGATGCTCAGCCCCTGAGTGGTTTCCTCTACTTCCAGGACCTGCTGTGCCCACCAGGCGCGCGCCCGCTGCGGATCCCCCCGGCGGAGCCCCACACGCAGCCAGAGCGTATCTGTCTGCCCGCTTTCCAGGACGATCTCTCCCCCCTCCGTATCGAGCTTCACCTCCTGACCGGACCGCAGGACAAAAGCATCTTCCCGGAGCACCACCTCTTCAGGCCCGCCTTCTTCTGACCGGACCGGAACGGTATCCGGGGGAAGGGAAACGGATTGCTGTTTCTGGGATGGGTTGGCTGCGGCCGGGTCTGGCCGGGTGAGTTCGTGCCGTTGCATCAGGTTCCAGATACCCGCTACGAGCAGCACAAGGCCCAGTCCCACCAACAGCGCGCTACGACCCTGCATAGAAGCCCCCTGGTTGCTGGTTGTCCTTTACGTACGGGATCGACCCGGGGAAGTTGCGCGAACTGTGCGCCTCTTGTATCATGGGGACACATCAGCAAGAAGAGGAGATCGTGCCATGTCGGGTGCCCAGTTTTACGCCGCGGTCAACCGACAGTTCGACCGAGCGGCCGCGTTGCTGGATTATCCTGCCGGCCTGCTGGAGCAGATCAAGGTACCCAATGCGGTCTACCGATTCCACTTTCCCGTGCGCACCCATCGGGGCATAAAGGTATTCACGGGCTGGCGCGTAGAGCACAGCCACCATAAGCTGCCCACTAAAGGCGGGATCCGTTACGCACCCTATGCGGATGAGGAGGAGGTCAAGGCGCTGGCCGCGCTCATGACCTATAAGTGCGCAGTGGTGGACGTGCCTTTTGGAGGGGCTAAAGGGGCCGTCAAGGTCGACCCCCGAGCCTATACGGTCGAAGAACTCGAAGCCATCACGCGGCGCTATGCGGCTGAACTCATCAAAAAGCAGTTCATCGGACCGGGCGTTGACGTACCCGCCCCAGATGTGGGCACGGGTCCGCGGGAGATGGCCTGGATTGCCGATACATACGCCACCTTTTTCCCGGACCACATCGACGCCATGGCCTGCGTGACGGGCAAACCCATCAGTGCGGGCGGCATTCGGGGTCGCAATGAGGCCACCGGAAGGGGAGCCTTCTTCGGCATCCGGGAAGCCTGCGAGCAGGCCGAAGACATGCGCGCGCTGGGCCTGAGCCCGGGCATCGCGGGCAAGCGTGTGGCCGTGCAGGGGTGGGGAAATGTGGGCTATCACAGCGCCAAGTTCTGTCAGGAAGGCGGCGCGGTGATCGTGGCCGTGGGAAGGTCCAGCGGAGCCATTTACCATCCGGATGGGATCGATGTGGAAGACCTGAGCCGGTTCCTTGCCGAGGGGGGGAAGATCACCGAATATCCCCGCGCCAAACCCCTGTCCCGTCCGGAGGAGGTGCTCGAGGTCGATTGCGATATCCTGATTCCCGCCGCCGTGGAGAATCAGATCACGGTCGAGAACGCCCCCCGCATTCGGGCCAAAATCATCGCCGAGGCGGCCAACGGCCCGACGACCCCCGAGGCGGAGGAAATCCTCACCCAGCGGGGGGTGCTCATTTTGCCTGATCTGTACTTGAGCGCTGGAGGGGTGACGGTATCTTACTTTGAGTGGCTCAAAAACCTCTCGCACGTGCGCTTTGGTCGTATGCAGAAGCGCTATGAGCAGAG